>Ga0209025_1000218_pt1 | contig 137784 bp, 135 predicted proteins | sample AraplaMF_Col_mLB_FD_184256 | JGI IMG/M metagenome (GOLD analysis project Ga0209025, IMG submission 184256) | Arabidopsis root microbial communities from the University of North Carolina, USA - plate scrape MF_Col_mLB (SPAdes) (version 2) | ecosystem: Host-associated > Plants > Roots >...
ATATATCAATTACTATAATAACAAACGAATTAAGGCAAAACTAAAAGGCATGAGCCCGGTACAATACCGAGTTCATGCCCACCAGGCTGCCTAAATATTTTATGTCTAACTTTACGGGGTCACTTCATTATTCTCTGAGCGTTTTTCTTTTATCGAATAAATTACTTTATTTATGAGTAAATGGAAATAGCTTGCTTTATTGCTAAATTGTTATGAAGTTTGAACTACGATTTTTCATAGACTATTAAATCTGGATTAAATTTAAGTGTGATAAGAGGAATTAGGAAAAGATAGTGGAATGTATTGCTATAATAAAATTATTACTATAAGCTTGTTGGAATTAAGGACTTTGTTAATGCAAATTTTAGTTCAAGAAGATGATTGGAGCTGTAGGTACGAGACTTCGAGATCGAAAAATCAAGAAATTACCATAAATAATACTAACAATGTTTAAGAGCACAACCATTTTCTATTAGAGACATCGAGAGGAGAGTTTAGTAATGAATCAGATTCTTCTATATGAATTTCAAAATTTACTGATTAATAAAAGTTGGAACAAGGCTGATTTAGCTAAACATTCAGGTATTCATTTTAGTGATATTAGTAGAATTTTTAATAATAAAAAGCCACTTTCATTACATTATTTGGATGCTATTACGAAAGCATTTTGTCTACCTGAGGGTACATTTTATTCCTATTATACTCAACTATGTTTTAATCAAAATAGGTATCTAGATAAACGAAGAAGTGTAGCTTTTATTTATAAGTGTGCAATTAACGGTTATAAAAAGGAACTTAACTTTATGATTTCTGTCATGTTGGAGGAAAAATCGAAAACAATTCGTACTAAAAATTTACAAAATCTGTTTCAAATAGCAGAGCAACTTTTTACAGAAGGTAAAGAAAAAGAAGCAGTGCCTTTATACGATATTATCATTAACCATATGCCAGATTCCTTATCAGAGGAAGTAGCAATAAGCTATTTTAGGAAGTACTATTTAAATAGGTTAACAGAAGATGGTCCATCTACACTTGTGCACGTATTAGACTATTTAAGTTATATGCCAGAAGAATTTCAAGAATTAACATTTTTATGGATTATGGCAACTTATTATATGCTAAAGCAGTGGGACAAAGTATTACATTATGCTCAGCGTCTAGAAAAAATTGCGAAAATAGAAGATCATTATGGAAAAGCTCTTTTGTATCAGGGGTTTGCGTTAACTAGATTAGGAAGTTCACTTGATGAGGTACTAGACTTAATTAATCGATATGGAAAAATTAATGAATATTTTGCTGAAATTGCGATTGGTAACCGCTTTGTAGCATTAATTGATTTTGGTCAATTACAATATGCTGATGAATATTATAATTGGCTTAAAACTCGTGATGATGTACATGTAGGTTTACCGAGAATAATAGAATCTTATGTTAAGTTAAGTAGAATAGAAAATGCGAAAGAATTAATCAAACACCATGAAAAAGAAATTAATAAAATGGCGATCAGTTCTAATTTATTTACACAGCAATTGTATTTTGATTATTGTTTTGCTCTGTCACTTTTAAAATGTGAAGAGAGAAGTTTTATTGAAGGTTTAAATGATTTAATTGAAGTTGCTAATAAAGTAAAAAACGTAGGGATATTTGAAAAGTTTAAGCAGTGTCTACTGGCTATCTGGCATTATAAAGAATACCTAACTCCCGAATTAGAGGAGAAATATTTGCACTTGTTAAGACCGAATAAAATACCTCACTATAATTTTTAAGAATTTACTTAGAGCTCCTAAGGGGTTCTTTTTTTTTTTTTTTGTCGAGATTTATCGAAAACTTAATAGTTAATTGATAGAATTTTCGAAAAATAAAATACTGTCAACTCTCCTTATAATCAAATTAGAAAGAAATTACTTACATGAAGGAGATAGGCAAATGAAAAAGAAAATTACAAGAAATGTTACGACATTGGCTTTAACAACGGGACTTGTTTGTAGCACATTTACTCCAATGTCGATTACAAAAAATGTTCATGCGCAATCAATTTCAAAGGTAGAACAAGTTTTATCAGCACTTACACCAGCTCAACGTGAAGCTATTAAACAATTAAAAATCAGTGATAAAGAAGGACTTCAAGTATCTACAGAGGTAGATCTAACAAGTGAGGCTACGACTTCTGTTATCGTTGAATTTAAGGACAAGCCAGCAAATACAGCAGTCATGGTTGCAGAAGCAGATGGAACAAATCTTTCTGAAGTAGACGCTCAAGCAAAGGTAGACGCTTCCCACGAAACGTTTGATCAAGATTTGAAAACGATTTTTAGTAAAGAATTAAAAGAGAAGCAAAATCCTTACAAAATTAAGCGTTCTTACAAAAAAGCATTTAATGGAGTTGCAATGACACTCCCTGCTAATAAAGTAAAGGGTTTGCTTAAATCTAGTGCGGTACAAGCAGTATGGAGTGATTTACAAGTTCAGTTAGATGATCCATCTACTAAAGAACTAACGACTACTGAACAACAATCTTCAACTCATACGATGGTAACATTCCCTGGTATTGAAAAGCTTCATCAAGAAGGCTATACAGGAAAAGGCGTAAAAGTTGGTATTATTGATACAGGAATTGATTACAATCACCCGGATTTAATAGGTGCATTTAAAGGTGGATACGATTTCGTTGATAATGATAATGATCCAATGGAGACAACGTATGCTGATTGGAAGAACTCTGGAATGCCAGAAACTTCTAACGGTGAAGCTTTCTATACTGAACATGGAACACATGTAGCTGGAATTATTGCGGGACAAAGTAAAAATAATGCAGACTTTGCGGTTACAGGTGTTGCACCAGATGCTGACATTTATGCTTATCGCGTGTTAGGTCGATTCGGATCTGGCCAAACTTCAGCAATTTTAGCTGGTATTGACAAAGCAGTATCAGACGGTATGGATATCATCAGTATGTCACTTGGAGCAAACTACAACGATCCATTATTCCCTACGGCAATCGCGGTTAATAATGCCGTACTTTCAGGAGTAACAGCGGTTGTTGCAGCAGGAAATTCTGGAAGTAGTATGTATACATTAGGTACTCCGGGAAATGCACCATTGGCAATCACAGTTGGAGCAAGTGATACTTCTGTTACGATTCCACAATATACAGCAAATGCTCATTTATCAACAGGTGATTCACCTACAGATTTGAAGTTAGCTGCTCAAGGATATTCTGATAATATAGCTGATTTCCAAGGACAAACTTTGCAAATGGTAAATGTAGGATCAGGTGCAGATACTGCTTATTTTACGTCTACTAAAAACCCAGATGGTGGTAGCCCAATACTTGCACCAATAGATGTAAAGGGAAAAATTGTTCTTGCGCAACGTGGTAACCTAGCTATCGCAGATATCGTCCATATAGCTAAAACTCACGGAGCAAAAGCTGTCGTTTTATTAAATACACCTGGAGATACTTTACAAGATGTATTTTTAGGTAACACATATGGCTATATCCCAACATTCTTATTAAGCAACAAACAAGGAAATGCAATTTACACTCAATTACCTCTAAGTGGAGTAAATAAAGGGAAGTCTATTGACTTTACATTTGGTAATATGAGCCAAACCGTAACAACAGGTAATAAATTAGCGGATTTTAGTTCCCGTGGTCCTTCACGTGTATTATATGATATTAAACCAGAAGTTACTGCGCCAGGTGTTTCGGTATTCTCAACTGTACCAGCATATATGCATAAGGACGATAATGGGAACGCATTAACTGATTATCAAAATGCTTATGAACGCTTATCTGGTACGTCGATGGCTACACCAAACGTTTCTGGAGTTGCAGCATTATTAAAACAAGCTCACCCAGATATGACACCAGCAGATATTAAGTCAACATTAATGAATACTGCTGAGCCACTAAATGATAAATATAGTGTATATGAAGTTGGTGCAGGTCTTGTAAATCCGTACAAAGCTGTTCATGCACAAACAGAAATTCAAGTGAAAGACAAGACTAAAACGTTAAGCAATAATGCTAATAATTCTGATAGTACGATTACTCTTGCAAGTAAGGGAATCAAAACAATTAAAAACATTACTGGTGCATTAAGCTTTGGTGAACAAGCTGTTGATGTTAAAAATCTGACAGATCAACGTTCAATGACATTATTTAATAAAAGCTCTGAAGATAAAACTTTCGATGTAAAAGTACAATTCCAGACATTGGATGGTCGATTTACAAATGACTCTAGAGCAGACCAAGATGCTGCTGCTAACGGAGTTATATTAGATGTGAAATCATCTGTAAAAGTGAAACGATATAGCAGTGCGAATATGGATGCTACAATTAACGTCCCTAATACCGCTAAACTTGGAACATATGAAGGCTATGTAGTATACACGAATCAAAAGAATCCTGATGAAACATATAAAATTCCATTTGCTATTCATACAGTAAAAAAAGGAATTGCATATGTAACGGGTAATCCATCAGCATTTACATTACCTTATGAGGCTGGAAGCAATGCAACAAAATGGTCGATTGGAGTAAACTTTAAGCTAAACTCCCATATGCGTAACTTTGATTTCTTCTTAGTAGATCCAAAAACAAACGAAGAAATCGGTTACCTTGGTTCAGCGGATGGAATGGGTGCGGATGAAAATATTGAATATTATTTCCGAGGCGTATTGAATAATGGTCAGTATTATCCATTAACAGGAAATTCCGAAAACCCAATTGCATTTGATTATAAGGAAGTTGACCCAGGATTATGGAAAATTAGATTAGTAGGAACAAATGATAGTGGTGAAACCTTCACTAGTGATGCACCTGTTTATTATGGTGAGAAAGAGCCAAAGGTTACAATGAACTATGAAGCAGGCCAAATCGTTGAAACAGCTAATCCAACAGATAAAACTGTTACAGTAACGGGTGCTGCATTTGATAAAGACATAGCTGAAATGCAAACAGCGGGTATAAGTGCTTCACAAGGCGAAAATAAAATGTATTATTATAATCCAAATAATTCAAATGAAATAAACATTCCCGTAGATCAAAATGGAAGCTTTAATTCAACAATACCTTTGGCTACAGCTGGTCCGATATCATTGCCAATTACACATTATGATTTTTATGACAGAAATAAATCAACTGTTGAAAATTATGGAAGCGTTAGAGACGTTTATTTTGTGAAAAAAGGAACTGCTTATTCTACAGCAATTTCAGATAAACAAAGAATCAACATGGGAGATTCAACAACAGTAACGTTCTCAACAAAAAATATTGCAACGAAAGTGAAAAAAGCTGAATACTCATTCTTATATCCAGTCCAGTTCTTAGATACTGTGAGTGTTAAGCCGAATGGAACATATAGTGGAAAATTAGATGTTCAATATACAACTACTCCTTTTAACAGTTCTTACAATAAAATGACGATCACAGCAACAGCACTTGATGACCTTGCGACTACAGGAATTACTGGAGATGCTTCTTTAGTAGACGTAACATTTAAAGCAAAAGATCAATACTATAAAGGTCCAATGAATTTTTACGATCCAGCGGGCTCAAGCACATTCTTTAAAGCTGTTTATACAAATGTAGATAATAGTACAGTAACAACTCAAGGTATCCAACCTTATTTCTATATTACTCCTACTTATTCTCTTATGAGGGGTATGGTTCAGCCGGAAGGATTAGTTAATGGAATCGGCACTGCAGGAGTAATTGTTGCGAAAAAGATTGATTTTAATAAAGCCGGATCAAAAATTAGTGTGAAGGATTCCGCTGGAAAAGAATACGGAGTATCTGATCCTTTAGGATTTAGCTCAAGCGCTCCAAATGCCTTTACTACTAGATTACCAATTACAGATAAGTCATTTACATTATCAATTGACGTTCCAGGACATTTCACATTCAAGAAAGATTTTACTGTTGGAATAAAAGAAGATGGTAAAGTGACTGCCGGATCTAAACCAGTTGATTATGACTATATTCCTGGTGGAGATGTGGATAAAAATAATGTAATCGACGTGAAAGATGCGCTTTACATCCAAACGTACTGGGGCACGAATAAACGTGACGCAGATATCAACTATGATGGTGTGGTTGATGAAAATGATATGCAATATGTAATTAACAATTACTTTATGCAAAATCCTTGGGATGATAATGCTGGAAAGCCAGTTAAGAAATTTAAAGGTAAAATGTTAGAGGATGTTCTAAAGGAGCTTGGCTTGGAGTAATTAAACATCCATTGTATTTTTACAATCGGTGACGATAAAATATCGTTACCGATTTTTTTTGTAAAATCATTAGCATGAGCTTAGTCAAGGGGGAACTTGGTGTTACACTAGTGGACATTAATATTTAGAAATGGATTGCTAAATGCACTCACAATTATGAATTAGTAATTTAATAGAGACAAAGAAATACACCTCACAGGAATAAAAAGCGTAAAAGAGCTTTAGGTTTAATCGAATTGATATAAAAAGAGCAACTACAAATTCGTAGTTGCTCTTTTTAATAGCTTAAATGTTTATCTTTAAGATTAAATCGTTTTATAGAGAGTGTTTACGTTATATTTTTATATTCTTTATACCATTCTACGAATTTGCTAATTCCATCTTCAATTGAAGTATTTGGCCTATAATGAATATCTTTTACTAATTCCTCGATATCTGCATATGTTTCAAGCACTTCACCCGCAATCATTGGTGAAAATCTGATTATTGCTTTTTTACCGAGTTGTTCTTCTAAAACTTTTATGAAGTAGTTTAAATTTACAGGTTTATGATTTCCGATATTATAAAGTTTATAAAATGAAGTAGATTCGTTAGGCGGTCCATTTTTAATGATTCTTACAACCGATTCGATTACATCATCAATGTAAGTAAAGTCCCTTTTCATCTGTCCATAATTATAAACATCAATTGGCATTTGATTGATAATAGCGTTTGAAAATTTAAATAAGGCCATGTCTGGTCTACCCATTGGACCATAAACAGTAAAAAATCGTAACCCAGTAGTAGGTAGATTAAATGTGTGACTATAAGTGTATGCCATTAATTCATTTGCTTTTTTCGTAGCTGCATATAAACTAATTGGTTGATCGACACGATCATTAATTGAAGATGGAGTCTGTTTATTATTTCCATAAACAGAACTTGATGAAGCATATATGAGGTGTTTAATTTGATGGTTTTTACAACATTCTAGTATATTTGCAAACCCTACTAGATTTGATTGAATATAAGACCCGGGATTCTCTAAGCTATACCGTACCCCAGCTTGTGCAGCTAAGTTAATGACAATATCAATCTCGTACTGTTCAAATAGACCCTCTAATAATTCAATATTATCAATTGAACCTTTCACAAAATTAAAATTAGGATACTTCTTTAAAATATCTAATCTATCAAATTTCAAATTTTGATCATAATAATCATTTATATTATCAATACCTAAGACATGAAATCCTTGCTCTAATAGACGACGAGATAGATGAAATCCAATAAATCCCGCACAGCCCGTTATAAAAAAACGATTTGAGGTGAGTTGATCTTCCATAAAAACCTCCTTGCCTTACAATGATTGGAATATCATATGTATCTAAAATCAACAAAGTTCGAATACGAAAATAAATATGCATATAACTAGATTATTTTTTATATCAAATTTAATCTTTTTCTTTTTAAAGTGGATATACATTTTAGCCCTCACCATACTTGTACAAAGTCATATTATTACATTAGGTCTAAACTGACTTAGAGCTTTAAATGTTGTCGAAATAAAAATTATTCGATTCATTTCAATAACATGAAATGTTTATTTTTTAATGGGCTCTAAATAGTAGGAGGGAGAAATTGGATAATATATTGATTGAACCATGGTTAGAGGATGAACTTAATCATGAGTTTTATGTACCTGAATATATTGAAAAAATAGCACTTGAAGTGCTTACGTATTATGATCTTCAAGTCAGTAGTATGCAAGTGGTTACAACAAAACCTGATAAAGGGGGGGCCATTTGGAAAATTGAAACAAATAAAGGACCAAAAAGTTTTAAGCTTTTACACAGAAGACCAACAAGAAGTATGTTCAGTCTTGGAGCACAAAAGTATTTAGTTGAAGTACAAAAAGCACGAGTTCCAGGCATTATTAAAGCGAACAATGGTGAGGAATATATAGAGGCTGGCGGTAAACTATGGTTTGTAGCCGAATGGATTGAACAACTTGCTCCTGTATCAAAGGATTTAGAAGGTGCAAAACTTCTCTGTTATGCGCTTGGAGAATTCCATCGTTTAAGTAAAGGGTATGAGCCACCTAGTCAAGCAGAAAATGCAAGTAGACTTTACAAATGGCCAAAAAGTTATGCAAAAATATATTCTAAAATGAACTGGTTTCGAAATGTTGCACTTGCATATGAAGAATATCCAGCAAGTAAGGATCTATTAAGTGTTGTAGACATGTTTCAGGAACAAGCCAAAAAAAGTATAGATGAATTAAATAACTCAAATTATTTTTCCATGGTGAGTGAAGGGAATGCAAGTTGGGGGTTAGTTCATCAAGATTATGGATGGTCAAATGGTCAAATGGGACCAAATGGTATGTGGATCATAGATTTAGATGGAGTTGCGTATGACCTACCAATTCGTGATTTACGAAAATTGATTTCTGGAACGATGTCAGATTTATACCAGTGGGACGTAAATTGGGTAAGAGAAATGATTATGGCCTATCATGAAGCAAATCCAATATCTGCGGAATTATATGACATATTAGTAATCGATTTATCTTTACCAAATGAATTTTATAAAAATATTAAAGAAGTATTATATGAACCAGAAATATTTTTAAGTGATCTAACTACATCACAACTTATTAAATCAATCGTTGATTTAGAGCAATCGAAATGGGCAACTATTAATGAAATTAGAAATGACTGGAGTGGAAAATCATGAAAATATTAATGGTTTGTACAGAAAATCTCCCTGTACCTCCAGTATTAGGTGGGGCAATACAAACTTATATCTCTGGAAGTTTACCTTATTTAAGCAAAAGTCATGATATTACGATTATGGGAATTAATGATCCATCACTTCCTGATGAAGAAACGATAGATGGTGTAAATTATATTCGTGTACCTGGAAGGGTACTTGAATTATATCGAGATGGTGTGGTTCGATATATAGAATCAAATCACTTTGATCTCATCCACATTTTTAACAGACCACGACTTGTTTTACCTATCAGAAAAGTAGCTCCTAAATCAAAAATCACTTTAAGTATGCATAATGATATGTTCAATTTTGGGAAAATAGATGACTATGAAGCAAATTTAGTTATTGAAGAAGTTTCTAGTATTGTAACTGTTAGTGATTATGTAGGTAATGTGATTAAAGAGCTTTATCCTCAGAGTGCTTCAAAAATTAGAACAATTTATTCTGGTGTAGACACCAACCGCTTTTTACCCGGTACTGACCCGAAAATGATCGCTACGCGTAACTCACTTCGCCAAGAATTTGGTCTTGAAAACAAGACAGTATTATTATTTGCAGGAAGATTATCTGAAAACAAAGGTGTAGACCGATTAATCAGAGCGTTACCACAACTTTCGAATTCATTTGAAAATTTAGCATTAGTAATAGTAGGGAGCAATTGGTTTAGTCAAAATAATGTAACAGATTACGTGGCATACGTTAGAGCCATCTCGAAAAAACAACAAGTACCAGTTATAACAACAGGATTCGTATCTCCTTTTGAAATGCAAAATTGGTTTGCAGTTGCTGATCTGTTTGTCTGTACATCTTTATGGCAGGAACCTTTAGCAAGGGTTCATTATGAAGCGATGGCTGCAGGGCTTCCAATCGTAACAACTGCAAGGGGTGGAAATGCTGAAGTAATCAATTCTGGTGAAAATGGTTTTATTGTTGAAAATCCAGAAGACCCAAGTGAATTCGCAACTAAAATAACTCAAATATTATCTAATAAATCATTAATGAATAGCATGGGCAAAAAGGGTAGAGCGCTTGCAAATGAAAAATATTTATTTAGTAGAGTAGCGAATGAATTATTAGAAGTTTGGCAGCAATCTGAATTTTCGTCAACAATTACTACAGAGCAATTAGAATCATACGAATCGAAGTTAGTGTTTAGAACAGCGGAACCTAAAAAAGTAGTTATTAATACAGATCAAATGACACAGGCAGATTCTAACAAGGATTCTGTCAAAGTAACTGAAAATAAAACGAAAATAGAGAAAAAGCAAGTTGAAGAAGTACTTGTAACTGTTGAACGTGAAAAAGTTGTAAAAGTTAAGCAAGAAAATGTAATGGTAGGACAAAATTCGAATTCCAATATGCCTAGAAAATTAAAGCCACTTAGAAAAGTAACTGAAAAAGCTACTTCAACTAGGATGATGATTACTCAAGAGAATGTTCAAGAATCAAGAGCTCAAGAATCAAAAACTCAAGTAATACGAGGCAATAATGGTCAGGCGAAATTAGGGAATATAAGAAGATTAACTGAGAGGTATTAGAATAAGAACATGACAAATGAAGGGCTTGTGTTTATACTTGCTCTTTTTTGTTCTTGATCGTAATTAGGAGATCATAAAACGAAACTTTTAATAGACTAATTCATTTTTATTAGGTAAAAGCATTTTTTAACATTAATCCTTCCATTTTATGATGATTGGCATGATAAACATATAGTAGATAAAAAGTAAGGTTAATATAGTAAATGTTGGCCAAATCTTTTTAAGCACAAAAATCACCTCGGTATAGTTTGTAACAACTTTGAAAATTTATTCATTAAAAAGTTCCGATGTATCAAAAGCCCAATAGGTTATTACCTTATAGGGTTAACAATCTATCTTGTAAATAGTGAAGTTTCGGATATTAATAGGCTTATATGGTGACCTTTTTCGACAATTTACATATACAGTATTATTGAAGAAAGATTTGGAGGCAACCATAGTGAAAATCCGAAAGGCTATTATTCCAGCAGCCGGTCTTGGGACACGTTTTTTACCAGCAACAAAAGCCCAGCCGAAGGAAATGTTACCAATAGTTGATAAGCCAACTATTCAATATATTGTAGAAGAAGCAGTTGCTTCAGGTATCGAGGAAATAATCATTATTAGTGGTAGAGGTAAACGATCAATTGAAGATCACTTTGATAAATCCTATGAACTGGAAGAAGCACTATCAAGAAAAAATCAGTTTACAGTACTAGAAGAAATTCAAAAAATATCTAATATGGTGAAAATATTTTATGTACGACAAAAGGAACCTAGAGGTTTAGGTGATGCCATTTTATGTGCAAAAAGCTTTATTGGAAATGAACCATTTGCTGTATTATTAGGCGATGATATTGTTTTATCAGAAACTCCTTGTTTAAAACAAATTATCGATGTTTTCGATCAGTCTCAAAATCCAGTCATTGCAGTGCAAAAGGTACCTGATCATGTAATCAGCAAGTATGGTGTAATAAAGCCAAAAGAAACGGCTCATGAAGAAATTGACCTTATTCAAGTAGATTATCTTGTAGAAAAGCCAAAAATAGAAGATGCACCTTCAAATTATGCAATTATGGGGAGATACATTCTAACTCCGGAAATATTTGATATATTATCAGTACTTTCTGTTGGACAAGGGTGTGAATTGCAATTAACAGATGCGATAAATGTTTTAAATAAGAAGAGACAAGTAATGGCATTTGACTTTGAAGGAAGACGTTATGATATAGGAGATAAGATTGGTTTTATTATGGCAACCATTGATTTTGCTATTCATAGAGAGGATATAAAAGAAGAAGTAATCGCCTTTTTAAAGGAAATTGATATTAATCTCCCAGATAATGATCAGGAGGTAGATTAATATGAAAATCGCCATTTTAGGTACTGGTTATGTTGGTTTGACTACCGGTGTCTGTCTATCTGAGATTGGTCATGATGTAATATGTTTAGATATCAATGAAGAAAAAATTAATAAATTACGAGCAGGAATTTCACCAATTTACGAACCGGGATTAGAAGATCTAATTATAAAAAATGCATCAGCTGGTCGGTTATTATTTACAACTTCTTATAACGAAGGTTTAGAAAATGCTCAAATTATTATTATTGCTGTTGGAACACCACAAAGTGATGATGGAGCGGCTGATTTATCCTATTTAGAGAGCGCTGCATTACACATTGCATCACATTTAAATTCAGAAACGATTATCGCTATTAAAAGTACAGTTCCAGTAGGTACAAATGAAAAAATTAGAGATTTAATACGAAAAAATTGTAGTGAAGAAATCCAATTTGAGATGGTTTCAAATCCTGAGTTTCTTAGACAAGGATCTGCGGTTAAAGATACGATGAAAGCTGAACGAATCATTATTGGATGTGAAAACAAAGAGGTAGCTCGTAAAGTTCAAGAAATGTATAGTCCATTAAATGTTCCCTTTCTAGTAACGAGTATCAGAAGTGCAGAAATGATAAAATATGCTTCTAATGCGTTCTTGGCTAGTAAAATTAGTTATATAAATGAAATTGCAAATATTTGTGAAGTTGTGGGGGCAAATGTAGAAGATGTAGCAAAGGGAATGGGAAAAGATAATCGGATTGGTGAAGCATTTTTAAATGCCGGTATCGGTTATGGAGGTTCTTGTTTTCCTAAAGATGTAAAAGCATTATTGCACACAGCTCAATCAAATGGAATCGAATTTTCTTTTTTGAAAGATATTATTGCTATTAATGAAAATCAGCACGAATTACTAGTCATGAAAGCATTAAGACGTTTCGGTGAGTTAAGTGGAAGGAAAATTGCTTTATTAGGACTTTCATTTAAACCAAACACTGATGATATGAGAGAGGCTCCTTCTATTAAAATAGCTCGTTCATTAAATAGCTTAGGAGCGGATGTAGTAGCTTATGATCCAGTTGCAATAAATAACGCTAGACATATTATAGGTGACACGATAACGTATGCTGCATCTGTAAAAGAAGCATTGAGTGGATCTGATGCAGTTTTTATCGTCACAGAGTGGAAAGAATTTACCGAATTAGACTTATCGCGTTTATCTGATCAAATGAAAAATCCTATTATTTTTGATGGAAGAAATTGTATAGATGAGGATAGATTAAAAGAATGCAAGTATGTAGAGTATTATCCTGTTGGAAAGCCGTCAATCCTAATTAATAATCAAGAATAATATAGAAGGCTCTTATAATATTTTCAAAACAGCTTATAGAAAAAACGACTCTCAAATAGTATTGGAGTCGTTTTATTACTTTATTCTAGATTAGGAAGATTCTCATTTTTCTTTTTTTGTATCGGACGATAAATTGTTTTAATGAATATTCTCATTAGTACAGGAAGAAACTTTTTGCGACGATTGATTAATCTACCTACAAGCGCTTTTTTATCTTCCTTTGATACTAGCCAATCATCGGGGATTAAATCAACAATTTCTTCTAGTAAAAGTACAGGGAATGTTTGTATAATTTGTAATTGTTTAGCAAAGCTTCTCTCGTCTTCTATATAGCTTGACATAAATTGATGAGTAGCGCTTTTCATTAGCTCTTTTGGAAGTGTTTCTAATTCAGAGATTATCCAACTATGCGATCCAAAAACCTCCGCATGATCGATAATCCATAAATGAAAATTGTTTAATGTCTCCTCACGTAATAGTATATTTTTCCGTGTACGATCACCATTGCATAACCAATAATCAAATAAAATAATTCCAGCTAATGATTCATGATTTTTAATACTAGGTACACTTGAAATTTGGTGACCATTTAAACATTCGGGTACATATAAAGAGGCAAATTGATATTTTGAATTATTAATAACTTCTCGGGATATATCCGGAATTTTTGCTGAAAACTCTTCAGGTATCTCTACTAATTGAGCAAATGGTATAGGAAGTCCTAGATATCTAGCGATACAATATGAAATCCATTCATTTGGGAGCGTTTTTTTTAAATCATTGTGAAAATACTTAACAACGTAATCTCTTCCATCGTCAAATGTAATCAAATGTGCATTTGATTTCCCTTCTAGTTTTTTGATATATGAGATTGGTGTAATCATATGTTTTCACCGCCGTTTGTAACATTGCCAATCTCCAGCAGAATTTGCAAGTAAACATCAGCTACTTTATGAATAGCAAATCGTTTTTCAACATGCTTCGTCGCTTTTTGTGACATATTTTGATGAAGTGTTTGATTGTCTATGATAGAGTATATATTTTTTACTGCATCTAAAACATCATGACCTCGATACAACATGCCAGTTTCTTGATTGATTACAATTTCTGAGATTGGCATGATATTTGAAGCTACTACTGGTACTCCACAAGCCATTGATTCGATAAATGTATTACCAAATGATTCAGACTTGGTTGTTGCTAAAGAACAGCCGCCTGATTGTAGCACTTTTGCATAAACATGTGGCATTTGCTGGTAAGGAATAACTGGAAACCATTTAATGATATCTGTCAGACCTTCTGCTTCCCATTTTGCAGCAAATTCTTCACGCTGAACACTTTGCGCTCCGCCTATCAGCCAAATTTCAATATCAGATCGTTCACTTTTTATTAATTTGGCAACTTCAATCAACATAGGCCAGTTTTTACGTTTATCCACTCTACCTATCCAGCATACTACTTTTTTGCCATTAGGGAGTATCGGGTTCATCTCAAAATCAATTTCATCTAGGGTTAACCGACGGAAAAAAGAAGTATCAACCCCATTGTAGATTACTTTTATGGGGATATCATCGGTAAGTATAGAAACTAATCGTTTTTGATAATTGGATGGAACAATGATTGAAACGGGTTGAACTGTCCGAAATTTTATAAGATGTGGTTGTAATTTAATCAGTTCAGGTGTCCTTGCTTCCACAATAACAGGTCCTTTAAAATTAGCCTTTTGAATCCACTTATAAGCAGCTCCTGTATCAACAACAATAATTGCATCATAATTACTCTCTTTAATGATGTTGATAATTTTATTTTCATCTTTTGTTAAATAAACAGGTGCTACATCCTCCATAATGTGTAGACCACCATGGTCGGTAGTATATAAAAATTCAGTTTCAATTCCAAATTTCTTAAAATAAATTGCGCGATTACGCCAGCCAGCATTTACACCACCAACTGTTAACAGTCGCCAAATGACTAATACTTTCAATTTTTGCCCTCCTCGGTTTGCTGGTTCTCGAACGAGCCTAAATGTTAAAAAAAGATAAATAGAATATGAATCTATACTTTAACGTCAAAAATTAGAAATCATAAAATTTGTATAGAAGTCCTATTTTATTAAATTCAACTAACTGTAATTTGTAAGGGCAAGTAACTAAAAATAATAAATTTAATAAGCGATTTAACTATAAAGTGGAAACAGATTAACCTTTTCTTAAAAACGAAGTGTGTTTTAAAACAACAATCGTTTAGAAAAGCTGTTTGCATAAACTTTGTTGCTATTAATAAAGTATTTCGTAGATTTCCACTCCAGGATGCTCGCTTTTTAGTGGGGCGGGCGATGAGCCTCCTCGGCTTACCTGCGGGGTCTCATCTGTCCGCTACTCCCACAGGAGTCTCGCACCTTCCGTTCCAATCATCTTCTGTATTTACAGTTTGTTTTAACCCCCCCTTTAAAAACAATAATTCTTTTAGAAAGAGCCTATCAAAAAGATCTGCTAGAAAATTAAATAAATCGCCTTTGAGAAATAATCAAAAAATTTAAAATATGCATTTGAATTAAGTACTATTTATGATAATGTAGTAATAAAGAATCAAAAACTTCATGAATTGAAATAAAAGAATTTAAAACTTCATGATTAGAAGGGATACATAAATGAATCAAGTAAGCTTTAAACAATTAGTGAAAGATAAGTTTTCACAGCTTTCCCCTGGCCAAAAGAAAGTGGCTACTTTTATGATTGATAACCTTGAGGAATGTTCCTTCCATACGGCATTTCAAATAGGTAAAAAAGCTGAGGTTAGTGAAACAACTGTTATAAGGCTTTCGTATGCGTTGGAATTTGAAGGCTTTACTGACATGCAGTTGTGTATTCAAAAGCAATTCCTACAGCAAAATAAGGACACTTCATATGGAAATAGGAAAGAGTCATCTAGAGAAAAAGAAAATTCTTTTCAAAAAATAATCGAAAAGGAAGTAAGTTTATTACGAAACTTATTAGAACCTACTAATATTGAAGAGATTTGGAAAACTGTCGATAAGTTAATTCAAGCAGATCATGTATTAATCGTTGGTCATCGTATCTCGCATGTAGCGGCATATTGGTTCACGAATATGCTGAGCACTTTAAGAGGAAATGTTCATTTTTGTTCCCAATCAGGAGATTTTTATGAGAAGTTTTGTAATCTAACTGAACAATCTGCGGTCGTAGCATTTTCTTTTCCGAGATATGCAAAGGAAACATTTACAATCGCTGAATGTACGAAAGAACATGGAATTAGCCTCATTTCAGTAACCGACAGATTATTGTCGCCTGTTGGAAGGATTTCGGACATCGTCCTAACTACTGAAGAAAATGTAGAAAGTGGTTCGAATTCAATCGCTTCTGTTATTAGTTTATTAGAGTTAGTGATTGCGGGAATGTATGAAAAGGATCAAAAACAAATTCAATCGTATCAAAGAAAATTAGAAAAGCTTTATACGAATTTTGGTTTATTTATAGAATAGAACTGACAAAATTGATAGGTGGTTTTTCAAATGAATCCAATACAATTTATTGATGAAAATAAAGAGCTTATTATTAATACTTATAACGATTTACATCAAATCGCTGAACCTAGTTGGCAAGAAGAGAGAACATCCTCCTATTTAAAAAAACGTCTGTTAGAGGCAGGTTTAGAGGTTAAAACATTTGACCATCATTTTGGATTTATTGCTGAATTAAAGGGACAACTTAATTCAGTAGTCGCTTTAAGAGCTGATATGGATGCACTTTTTCAGGAAGTTGATGGCGAATTAAAAGCAAATCACTCATGTGGACACGATGCACATAGTACGATGGTTTTATATGCTGCACTTGCAATTGCTTCAAGTGGTATGAAACCAAAACATACGCTTCGTTTCATTTTCCAGCCTGCTGAAGAAAAAGGTGAAGGTGCTCTACAAATGATGAAAGATGGCGTTTTAGATCAAGTCATTTCATTATTTGGGACTCATTTACGACCTAAAAAAGAAGTTCCATTTTATAAAGCGTCTCCGGTTATCATCCATGGCTCAGCTGAAACAATTAAAGGGACGATTAAAGGAATTCAAGCACACGCTGCAAGACCTCATGAGGGGATAAATGTGATTGAGGTATCATCGATGATTGTACAGAGTTTGAAGAATATAGAATTAGATACGGAAGTCCCTTATTCAATTAAGATGACCCAGCTTCATATTGGAAATGAAGCTTCAAATATTATTCCAGAGAATGCTAATTTTGCACTTGATGTAAGAGCTCAAACAAATGAAGTGATGAATCAATTAAATGAAATTTCAATTAAAATATTTGAGAACGCCATGGAAGAAACGGGTGCGAAAATAACATGGGAGATGGAAGAATTTGTTCCAGCTGCTATTACGAACGAAAAAGCTATAAATTATGCAGAAGCGGCAATAACCACTATTATCGGTGAAGAGAATTTAATGCCGCACTGCATTTCTCAAGGTGGAGAAGACTTTCATTTTTATACAAATAAGTATCCATCTATTGCTGCAACAATGATTGGATTAGGATGTGATCTGACTCCTGGATTACATCATCCTCATATGAGATTTAATTTAGAAGCATTAATTTATGGCGCAAAAATATTGACTGAAACTGTTTTAAACGCTGCAAAAGAATAAGGAGGGGATAGTAAGTGACTAAAATAGATCAAATAGAAATTCGATCCCTGAGTTCAATTGAAGAACTAGAAGAAGTTAGAAAACTGGAATCAAAGATTTGGGGTGAAAATGATTCAATCCCAACGCACCAAACGGTTACAGCTGTAAAAAATGGTGGATTAGTATTAGGAGCTTATTATGAAGGTTCAATGGTTGGCTTTCAATATAGTTTCCCAGGTTTTGATGGACAATCAGTTTATCTTTGTTCACATATGTTAGGTATTGACCAGGAATATCGTAATAAAGGAATTGGTAAATTACTTAAAGTAGCTCAGCGTGAGGAAGCGTTTAAATACGGCTATAATCTGATTACTTGGACATACGATCCTTTAGAAAGTGCTAATGGGTATTTAAACATCCAAAAGCTTGGTGGAATCTGTGGGAAGTATTTGGAAAACTGTTATGGAGAAATGGAAGATTTATTAAATTCAGGTATTCCATCAGACCGTTTTTTTGTTGAATGGCATATCGGTAATAAAAATGATAATGAGTCAAGCCTACAAATAGATCAAATTGATTTGAATGATGCAATACAACAATCATTTATTAAATGGAGTGTTGATGAAGAAGGATTACCAGCTCCTATTCAATCGGAATCATTCCAAGATGGTGAATTTATTTTCGTAGCCATTCCTAAGGATTTTCGTTCAATTAGAGAGTCGAATAGTCGACTAGCAAACGAATGGAGATATACAACAAGGAATGTATTTAAAGAGTTGTTTCAACATGGATGGAAAGTAAGAGGGTTTCATAAAAATTCACAAGAAGACATACCTGTACAATTTTACGTCCTAACTAAATGATAACTAGTAAGGCTAATTGAACGTTTCACTAAAAGGAGAGTTAAGTAAATGAAGATTAAACAAGTTATTTTGCGCCATATGAAAATGGATTTATTACATCCATTTACAACTAGCTTTGGGACTGAGTATGATCGTGAGTTTATACTAGTCGAAGCAATTAGTGACGATGGAATATCTGGCTGGGCAGAATCAGTTGCAATGCTGGATCCTTTATATAATGAAGAAACAGTAAAAACGAACTGGCATATTTTAGAAGATTACTTAATTCCTATTGTATTAAATAATGAAATTTCTCACCCAGATGAAATCTCTGAAAAACTGTTTGCTCATATTCGTGGTAACTACATGGCAAAAGCAGCAATTGAAGGAGCTATTTGGGATCTATATGCGAAACAACAAAATCAATCATTATCAGACGCATTAGGAGGAACCAAAAAGGAAATTGAAGTTGGAGTCAGTATCGGAATTCAAGATTCAATTGAAGCTACCTTAGATATAATTTCAGCACGACTGGCAGAAGGATATAAGCGATTTAAATTGAAAATAAAACCAGGCTGGGATGTAGAATTAATTGATAAAGTCCGAAAAGTTTATCCAAACATTCCACTTATGGCAGATGCTAATTCAGCTTATACATTACAAGACATGGATTCACTTGTTGCTTTAGATGATTACCAATTAATGATGATTGAGCAACCTCTTGCTTATAACGATATTATTGACCATGCTGAGCTTCAGGCAAAATTAAAAACGGCAGTTTGTTTGGATGAAAGTATCCATTCTTTAGAGGATGCTAGAAAAGCAATAAAACTTCGAAGCTGCAAAATTATTAATATTAAAATTGGACGTGTTGGCGGCTTAACTCAATCAAGAAAAATCCATGATTTATGCACGCAACATGGCATCCCATTATGGTGTGGTGGAATGCTAGAATCTGGTATCGGACGAGCACATAATATTGCAATCACATCCTTACCAAACTTTATATTACCAGGAGATACTGCTGCTTCTGCATTATATTGGGCAGAGGACATAATCGAGCCAGAAGTAACAGTGGAAAATGGAATGATACAAGTTCCAATTAAACCAGGGATTGGTTACGAGCCAAACATGAAAAATATAGATAAATACACAATATCAACGAAGATTTATAAAGAGAATCTGTAAGAAAATAAATAGTTAAAAACAAAAAGGCTCAAATCTGTCATTAGATTTGAGCCTTTTAAAGTTTTTACTCTTTTTTCATATCCTTGTTCTTAATTTCTTGTTTAATTTTCTGAATCTCATCTTCATACTCTTTTTCATTCCCTATTAATGTGCCATTTCCATAGCGAACATTATCATAATCATTTAAAAGTTGAACAGGAATCGGAAAATTATTACGGATAAACCATTCTTTTATTGTTTCGTGATTTTGTCTTCCCATATTATGCTTTGAAGCATATTTTTGAAGCTGAAATATGAGTTTTCGTATTGGTTCTGATGGTGCAGAATGCTTAAAGAAACGCTTTTTTTGTTTCTTTGATAGATTACTTGATGCATATTCAATCTCAACAGGGGATTGTTCTATATTCGTTTCAGCTGATTGTAATTTGTATCTTCTAAGGAATAACCAAACAATGACAAGTATAACGATAACTAGTACTAACCATATCCAGGATGGGAAATGTTGTATGAGAAATTCATCGTTTTGTTTAAGTTGTGTTGGATCTCGATTAATCACAAAATCTTCAATGGGGCCTTTAGGTTTTGGCTTAATATGGATTGTTTCAACAAAATTAAATAAAGGAGTTGCCACAAATCCAACAAATTTAACAACGAATTCAAATAATGTGAAACAAATCCATTTAACGAAAGGTAATAATAGTGTGCAGAGACCAGTTAACATCGCTGCGATTACCAGGGAAAGTAATAACCCATTTACATTCTTAATTTCATTGTTAACTATAGCCTGCTGAAGAAATCTACCCAAGCTAAAGAGAAGAGTAAAAATGATTAGTATTGAATAGACCCAATTTATATATGAGTAATCAGTTATCCAAGCGGTGATAAAAACAATGAAACTACTACAATAAAAAATAACAGGTAATTTTTTTCGCTCTTCCATCCATAAAGATGAATCATTGATAAAAGCATTAACTCGATAGATTATAAAAAAGGTACAAAATATTGAAGGAAATAAATTAAAACCTAAAAAATAAGCAATTCCTCCGCTTATAAATCCAGCAAGCATTGGGATAATTCGAGAAATCTGCTTTTTCCGTAGGGAGTAGTATAAGAATAGATTAGCAATTCCTCCAATGCATAAAAAGGCTAAAAGAGGTGGTACTTTATTTGAATGGACATAAAACAATAAAAGAAGGAAATATAAAAATATACATTCTAATGAAAAATAGTAAAGTGAAAGTAAACGTAATATCATATATTTCCCCTCATTTTCCTTTCGTTTTGTCGATATGGAGTAATCATAGGATTTTCTTCATGATCATTTAAATGATAAATTCTTTGACCTCTATTTTGCATTTGTGAAAAATAGGGGTCACCATGATTTCCGTAAGGTCCACACAAAATAACAACTGGTGAATTCCGTTGTTGCTTCTCAACAAAATGTAATAATTTTTGAATTGGTTGAGTCATTCGTTGACGATTAATTCGAGCTAAGATTTCGTATGTTTTTCCTAACTGCGTCTTTCCGCCACCAAGTGGTAAATGGTAGACAGGCATTCCACTTTCCATATTGAAGTTTAAAAAGATTTCATACTCAATATTATGTAATGAAGCATACCTTGCCATAAAAGCGACATTACTAGCAATTGTTTCAATATTTTTAATCATATCCATTCGGAGATGTGAATGATCGATTTGTCTAAGATTAATGATAAAAGTCCAAGAATACTCTGCCGTACGTTCAAACACTTTCGTTTGAAGTTTTTGTGTTTTAGCACTTGCTTTCCAGTGGATTCGTTGAAATGGATCCGAGTAAACATAATCTCTGGTTCCAATAGGTGCCAAAACTTCTTCAAACATACTAGATGCACTTGGAAAGTATCCATGTGATTTTGTTGCAACTAACTGATCTAAATTTGGAACAGTAATCAAAGCTGGAAATATAATCACTTCTTTGTGTAAAAAAGGGATATGTTTTAGCTTTACATATCCAAAACTGAAGAAATTCAATATTGTTATTTCAACTTCCTTTATTCTTGTTACACCACGTTTTTTTGCGATAAGAGGGAGATTAATTTGTATGCGTTCTTTTCCTTTAAGTTTAATAGGGATTGTAAATTCAATAATTGCATCATCACGGTTGGATACATGATCTCCATCAATAATAGATTCTAGTTTAAGTTGAATTTTTGCATTAATAATTGGAAGCCAGCTATTTTGCGAAATCGAAATTGGCAAAACAAATTCTTCTCCAACTGAAGTGCGTATAGATTCTTTTTTATTCTCAAGAACTAAATGTTCGTCAATATGTTTAAAATAGTATTTGCTCATACAACTAATGATGATTAGGAGTGCAGCTAAAAACATCAGTAAAAAAGAAGATTGATAGAAATTGATAAGTAGAAAAATAATACCAATCACGATTAAACCGTCTAATGAATCCCTTCCATGTACTTCCTTAGCCCAAGTCATTTAAATTGCCCCATGTTCAACTGGAACTTCAACGTTTTTTAGAATCGACTCGATTACTTGTATATTAGTCTTTCTTAATGAAGCCTCTAAGGATAAAACTAAACGGTGAGCTAGTAAGTAGACAGCAACATCCTTAACATCTTGAGGGGTAACAAATGTACGATTATTAACGTATGCTTTTCCTTGAGCGGCTCTCATAAGCGCAAGAGTTCCACGTGGACTAATTCCCATTTGAATATCTTCATGATTACGTGAAAGATGGACAATGTTTACAATATAATCTTCTACTTCTTCTGAAATTAAGACTGTTTTTACATCTTCCTTCATTTGATGAATGTCTTCAATTGTTAAGACATTTTTTAAATTAGCAAAGGGCGTCCCATTACGATAAGTTTTCAAGATGTTCTTTTCTTCTTCAAATGATGGGTAATCAAGTTGGATTTGCATAAAGAAACGATCCATTTGAGCCTCAGGTAATGCAAAAGTTCCTTGCTGAGATTCTATTGGATTCTGTGTTGCGATAACAATAAATGGTTTAGGAAGAGAGATTGTTTCACCATCTATCGTTACTTGTCGCTCTTCCATTACTTCTAGTAAACTGGATTGAGTTCTAGGCGTTGCTCGATTGATTTCATCTGCTAATAATATATTCGTCATGACTGGTCCAATACGTAGTTGGAAGTCTTGTTCTTTCGGATGAAAAAATTGAATTCCAGTAACATCACTTGGTAATAAATCAGGTGTGAATTGAATTCGCTTAAACGAACCATTTATTGTTTTTGCAAAGCTTTTTGCTAATAATGTTTTCCCAGTTCCAGGTACACTCTCAAGTAGTACATGGCCATCGTTAATTAATGAGATAAAAATCATTTCTACAATATCATCTTTCCCGATTAAAACTTGACCGATTTCTTTCTTTAGCAACTCTAATTTTTCCGAAATATTCATATGTTTCTCTCCTCAAATAGTAATCTAAATTATCATATGTAGGTTTTGACTATATACAAAATCTTCCAACAGCTATTCCTGCTATTATTTTAAAGCTATTTTCAATCATAGTCTATTAATTCTTAATTTTTAGATAGTATCAGTTTACGATTTGGTAGATTCAAAGAACTCATGAATTATTAAAATAAGAATAAAAAAATTTAATAATTTTTGTAAATATTGGAAAATACGTCCGATAATAAGAAGGAAACTATTGAACGAATGAAAATTTTAAATGGAGTGATTTTATGAACAATGCGATAAATTGTGCACGTTGTTTTACACTAACTGTTCAAAATGGAAAAAGTAAACTATGTCCTAAGTGTCAAAAAATAGATAACGCGTGGTTAGAGGTTGTTTTAAATTACTTAAGACAAAGGGAGAACCGAACTGCAACAATCGTTCAAGTACTAAATGCGACACTGGTCACTGAAGAATGGATTTATGAATGGGTAAGAGATGGGAAAATCCTACAAAGACATTTTCCAAATATTGGCATACCTTGTCCGAAGTGTGGTGAGAACTTAACGGATGGCGTTTCTTTATGTTCTAGCTGTAAAGGGAAACTGGCGAGAAGCTTAGAAGTGGAAGAGGAACTAGACGAATTACGAAGTTCAAATCATAAGAGTACTTATTTTAATAATCATGAGTAAAAAACAGAGTTTAATAGAACTCTGTTTTTTTTATTTTGTTGTAACGATAGATAGTTTTACTATTTAAGTTTGCTTTACTCCCTGATTTTAATACGAAGAAAATTGTTGAAAATATTCATATTCCGTGCGTAAAATTCAAAATTTACAGTTAATTAATATTCTAGAAAAGGTGCCGATAAAATTTTAGTAGAAAGATAACATAGCGATTTTATGTAGGGGGAAAATTAATGAAGTGGTCGATTGGTCGTAAATTAATTGTATCGTTTATTCTGATTATGGTAATTATTGTTGTACTGAGTGCTTTTTCATTAAGCAGTACTTATAGATTAAATGATAATACACAACAAATAAGTAGAGATGTTTTACCAAAAGTAGAACAAATAAATGAAATCAATTATCTAGCTGAACATATTTTTAGTACTTCACAAAAACATATTTTAAGTGATGATGAATCATTCAAAAGTAAATATAAAAATGAGCTTGATGGTCAGTATGAATTAATGGATAAAGCTTTTGTGGAATATAAAAAATTACTACAAACAAAAAAAGAAAAGAAATTATTTGAAAGTTTACAAACTGAATGGAACGATTTCCACAAAAAAAATGATGAGATTATTGACTATAGTAATAAATTTGAAACTAAAAATGCAATTCTAACTACCTTTAGTGGAACAGCTCTTTTTGATAAAATGCATAAGGATTTAGATGAATTAGTTTTATTACATAAAAAGCAATCTGACCAGATTACAATTAATAGTGATGATGAATCTAAAAGCGTATTTTACTTAACTACAATTAGCGTAATTGCTTCAATAATTTTAACTATTGTCATTGCTTATTTCTTAATTAGAAGTATTCGTAAACCTTTAACACAATTATCAGCTCAAGTAAAAGAAGTAGCTGATGGTAATCTAGCTTTAGAACCACTTAATATCAAAAACAGCGACGAAATTGGTGAATTAGCTGGAAATGTGAATTTAATGACTTCAAATTTAAAAGAATTAATCGAAAATGTTGTTTATAATTCTCAATTAGTTGCAGCAACGTCAGAAGAGCTTTCTGCTAGTTCTGAAGAAACAAGTCGTGCATCGGAGCAAATTACAAGCTCAATCATTCATATTGCAGAAGGTGCAGAAAAACAAGAAAAAAGTAGTCTTGAGGCATTTACAGTTGTGAAGGAAATTTCAACTGGAATGGAACAAGCAGCATCTTCAATCCAAACAGTGGCAGAAAATTCTTTATCTACGTCTGAAAAGGCTATTTATGGAAATAAAGTTTTAGAGAAAACAGTCAATCAAATGAATATGATCCACGAGACGGTGAATAATACTTCGAATATTGTAAACTCTTTAGGAGAGAAATCAGATGAAATCGGTAAAATTGTAACCATTATTACTGAGATTTCTGAACAAACAAATCTATTAGCATTAAATGCCGCAATCGAGGCTGCAAGAGCTGGTGAACAAGGAAAAGGTTTTGCCGTTGTAGCAGACGAAGTAAAGAAACTAGCAGAACAATCAAGAACCGCAGCTCAACAAATATCACAACTAGTTGGATTTATTCAGTTAGAGGTGAAAAAAGTTATTGTTTCAATGGATGCAGGCTCATCTGAAATAAAAAATGGAATCGTACTTGTATCTGAATCAGGAGAAAACTTCAATCATATCGTAAAAATGATAGAAGAAGTTTCGGCTCAAACACAAGAAGTTTCAGCTATTTTTGAACAAATTAATGCTAGCTCACAAAGCATAATTAATATAGTTGAAATGACGTCGGAAATTTCTGCGGAAGCATCAGGTCAATCTAAAAGTGTTGCTGCTGCTGCACAACAACAAAATGCATCGTTGGAAGAAATGTCAGCATCTGCAGACATTTTAAGTAACATGGCAGTTGAATTACAGGATACAGTGAAAACTTTTAAATTATAGGCAATAAGTTTGTATAAAGGCACTCATTAATTGAGTGGCTTTTTTTTAGTAAAGAAAAATATAATATCTTCTATTATAAGTACTGGTCTATAATTAGATAATGTTAAAAGTGACAATAATAAAAATATAACTTAGTAGATAAAACTATTTACTGGATTAATAGGAGAAAGAGCATGAGAAAACTTCTTACCTTAGTAACATGTTTAAGTATGGTCATTGTTTTATGCTCAAATACAGAAAGACACCAAATTAATTCAAATAAAAATAATCATAAAATATCTAATCATACTCATTTTATTCAACGGAATGATTACCCGGTTGTCAATAAGGCGATTATTGGAGCAATCGGAGATATCCTAATCCATAATGAAGTGTACGAAGATGCGGCATTACCAAATGGATCATATAACTTCAACAAAATGTTTAATGAAGTTAGAAAAACAATGCAAGAGCCAGATATTTTAATAGCAAATGAGGAGACAATGATTGGAGGTAAATCAAATGGGCTTTCAACATATCCTAGGTTTAATAGTCCATTTGAAGTAGGAGATGCACTTAAAAACGCTGGGGTGGATTTTGTAACGCTAGCTAATAATCATTCACTCGATAGAGGTGAAAAGATAATAGATAGTGCGATTTCACACTGGGATAAACTAAATATGCCGTATACTGGAGCATTTAAATCGAAAGCTGATCATGATCATATTAGAGTAATCACTAAAAATGATATTCGTTTTTCATTTCTTGCTTATACATTTGGGACAAATGGTATTCCTATTCCAAAAGGGAAAGATTATTTAGTAAATTTAATTGACTTACCTAAAATTCGAAATGAAGTAGAAAAAGCAAAAACTATGTCAGACGTAGTCATCGTAGCGATGCATTGGGGAATTGAAAAAGAACGCTATCCCAATAATTCTCAAATTCAACTTGCAAAACAATTAGCTGACATGGGGGTTGATATTATAATTGGGAATCACCCACATGTTTTACAACCTCCAGAATGGGTGAAAGGTAATTCAGGAAATAAGACATTTGTAATCTATTCATTAGGAAATTTTTTATCGGCACAAGATGAATTATATGAATTGATCGGTGGAATGGCTTCGATAGAGGTAGTTAAAACGAGGCAAAATAATAATGTTCAAATTGAATTAAGAAATCCGACCTTTATGCCAACTTATAATTACTATTCAAATGATCGGAATTTTAAAATCAAACCATTAGCTAACATAAGTGAAAAATATTTAAAAGATGGTGCAAAGCAATATGAGCAGATAAAATCTCATATGAGAAAGTACATTAAAGAATTAAATATAAATAAGTCGAACTAAGATTGTTATTCTTTTTAAGAAAATCTGAAAAGCTTTTCTAAGAAAAAGGATAGCAATCTTTCTTATTGTTATACGCTCTAAGTTTAAGATGAATCTTAAAAAAGCACCTTTCTAAAGAATGTTGTTTTAAAAAGGTTTTATTAAAACAAACTGGTAACAAAGAAAGAGATTGGAATGGAAAGTGCGAGACTCCTGTGGGAATAGCGGGAAGGTGAGACCCCACAGGAGACGTCAAAAAGGTAGGTATGCTAATACCACGACGTCCTGTCGTATCGCATGCAGACCCACGTCGTGTGGGCCCAGGAGGCTCACCGCTCGCCCCACGGAAAGCGAGCATCCTGGAGTGTAAATCAAGAAAAAACCATAATTGATATTAATCTACAAATAATGCAAAAAAAAATTGCAGGGTTTAATGAATTAGTTTCGTCTAAAGTAATGGAAGAGGAAAAGAGGTGATGCAATGGAGTCGGATGAACAATTAGTTGAAAACATACTTAAAGGTGAAAGACAGAAATTTCGAGAACTAATTTTGAGATATCAATCAAGAGTATTTGCTGTAGCATTAAAAGTATCAAACAATCATAAAGATGCTGAAGATATCTCTCAAGAAGTCTTCCTCCAATTGTATCGTTCTCTTGGAAACTTTAATGGAGAATCTAGTTTTTCAACATGGATCTATCGTATAACAATGAACAAAGCAATTGATTTTAAGCGGAAACAAGACAAGCTAAAGGAACATGAGTTGGAAGAAATTGATTCTACTTTGCCAGAAGAAAAGATTTTATCGCCAGAAGCAGCTCTTTTAAAAAATTTAGATAAGGAACTAATTCATTCATATCTAATCGAATTGCCACAGTCATATAGTGATATTTTAAAGTTATATTATTTTGAAGAACTCACCTATAGTGAAATTGCATTAAAATTAAATATTGCAGTAAAAACAGTAGAGTCTCGTTTATATAGAGCTAAAAGGTTAATTAAGGACAAACACAAAGGAGGGATTATTTGAAACATTTAACGACTGATCAACTATTATCATATCAACTCAATAATTTATCAAATAAAGAATCTCTTCTACTTGATTCGCATTTAAGTGAATGTGAATCATGTCAAAATGAGCTTGAACTACTGGCAGAACTTAATGAGGAATGGTTAAATCCTTCAAATGTTGATATTCCAAATGATTTCCTAAATGAGATAATGCTTCAAACAGAGGAAATTCAAATTTCCAAACAGGATAATAAGCAATATGTAAAATCAATCGACTCAAAAAAAGTAAGATTCTTGCACTTATTATTAGCAGCTGCAGCGACATTTTTATTTTTTCAATTCCAATTGACTAAACATATATCAAATTCAAATCGACATGTCGTACAGACAATAGAGCAAACAACGATATTAATTGAAAAAAGTGAAAAATTATCAATTCCAATTCCAAAAATTTTGAGAGGACTGAAAAACTAATGGAGGAACAAACAATGAAGAAACGTAAAAAATTAATTTATTTATTATCACTTATACCGGGGCTTGGTCACTTTTACTTAGGTCTAATGAACCGAGGATTACAATTTATGCTTTTATTTTGTGGAACAATATTTTTAACAAATATAATTGAAAGTATGGGATTTTTTATACCAGTCATTGTGTTTTATAGCTATTTTGATGCTTTACAATTCCATAATAATTACCGAGTGGGAGCCGATTTACAAGATGCTCCATTAATAAATAATCGTCTAATTCGAGTAAATAAATCAATGGTCGGTTGGGTGTTAATTGCTTTTGGTTGCTTATCAGTATTAGAAAATGCTTCTAATTATTTAATGATCCGTTATCAAATTAGTTTTGATTATGATATATTTAAGAACGTTTTAATAAGTGCTGTATTCGTTGTGATTGGCATTAAATTACTACGAGGAAAGTCGAAGGAAGAAATATGAGGAACTGGAAAGTCGGCTCGATAACAGCCGGAATCTTATTGATTGCGATAGGGCTATTATGGTTTCTCCAAAGTTTTATAGCAATTCAGTATAGTTCATTATTATTAAATGCATGGCCAATAGCATGTATTTTATTAGGAATCGAAATTTTAGTTTTTCATTTATTAAAAAAAGAAGAATCTCTTAAATTTCATTGGGTAAGTATCTTTTTATTAGTATTCGTAATGATTACATCTATTGCTTATAATTTTGGTCATTTGGTATTCAATGAACTTGGAATTAGCCTTCATTCTACTAGAGCTGACATAAATGATGAAAAGACAATTCCATCTACTATTCAAGAAATTATTATTGACGGAGCAGACGGGGAGTATAATGTAGTAGGTACAAATACAACTAATTTAAAGGTTAACGGGAGTATTCAAATCCCGGATAAAAAGCACATAAAAGGTAAACTCTCAGATTATTATTCAGTGAAAACAATCGGTAATAAAATGTACGTAAATATTAAGGAAGATCACTTCAATTTTATAAATTTTAATGATTTAAAAACAGAGATCAACATCGAATTACCTAAAAATCTTATAACAACGATAAAATTAAATGATGGATCAATTAATTTAGAAGATAAATCAAATAAAACAGTTATCGATTTAGATGATGGAAGTATTAACATTAATAAGATTGATGGAACGTTAATCGCTAAAACCGAAAATGGATCTATTAACTTACAAAATGCTACTTTAAATAATGAAAGCAAAATTTCATCACATGATGGTGAAATTAATATTGAACAAGTCACTGGATTATTCAATGCAAAAACTAGCAATGGTTCGATTACAGTAGAAAAAGCAAACCTCACCAAACATAGTTCGATTAAAACGAATGATGGTGAAATTTCAGTTGTTGAGTTTAAAGGAGAAATCTTTGCAAAAACAAACAACGGTGCAATACGGTTTGATGATGCAGTAATTAATGGTGATAGTCAATTCATTTCCGATGATGGTGAAATTGATCTTGGGTTAATCAAACAAAATGATTTAAACGTTAAAGCAGAAACGAATGATGGTTCAATTGAAGGTAATATTGGCTGGAAAGTGAAAGATAAAGAAGTAGGAAATAATAAAGAAGCCATTTTAGGAAATGGTACGAATAAAGTATTTATCCAAACAAAAAATGGATCAATATCTGTTAATAGTCATTGATTTTCATAGAATATAAGAGAAACCCAAGCAGTTGCTTGGGTTTGTTTTTTACTTATTAAGAGCATCAATAATTGTCTTTGTATTCCATTCCATCATTTTATAATAGGTGTCACCAGCTTCACCTTTTTTACCTAAAGAATCAGTGAATACAGTACCTACAATTGGTGCACCTGTTTCCTTAGAAACTGTTTCCATGCTCCTAGGATCAACACTTGTTTCAACGAATAGCTTAGAAACATTCTTAGCTCTAATTAAATCCACTACATTTTTTATTTGGCTTGGTGTACCTTGACCTTCAGAATTAATTTCCCAAATATAACCTGATTGTAAATCATACGCTTTACTAAAATATTTAAACGCACCTTCACTAGTAATCAAGAAGCGTTTTTCTTTAGGTATTTTGTTTAATTCTTCAATCGTCTTGGCATGTAGATTTTCAAGTTTTTTAATATATGCATCAGCATTTTTTTGATAGAATTGTTTATTAGCTGGATCTTCTTGGATTAACCCATCTCTTATATTTTTTGCGAAAATAATGCCATTTCGTATATCGAGCCAAGCATGAGGATCCGTTTCACCTTCTAATCCATTCGACTCTAAATAGATGGGTGATACGCCTTTGCTGACCATATAAACAGGTGTATCCTTACCAGATTTATTAGAACTTTTTAAAAGTTTTTTAAACCATGAATTCCCTTGTTCTAGATTTAAACCATTGTAAAAAACAATATCAGCATCAGTTGTTTTCATTAAATCCTTTGGAAGGGGATCATATTCATGTGGGTTTGCACCAATTGGTACTAAACTATGAATCTCAACTTTGTCGCCTCCGATTTGTTTAACTAAATCATAAATTATTGAGTAGGTAGCAACGACTTGTAATCTCTTTTTAGTTTCCTTTGTATCATTTGAGCAAGCGCTTAATGCTAAAACGAAAATTAGTAATATAGGCAAAAATATGTTTTTATATCTCATGTCTGATTCCTCCAATTGTTACTTGTTAATTGATATACTCGCTTTATTTTTTTTCGCTTTTATTAATTTCCAAATCAAACCTTGTGATGGAGAGAAAAAGAATGTAATTGCAAAAAGAAACGCCGCTACAAGCACAATCGTAGCACCAGAGGCTAAATTATAAGTAAAACTAAAATATAGACCTATGATAGAACAAATAACTCCGATTGATGCAGATAAAAAAATCATTACTGATAGTCGATTTGTTAATAAATAGGCTGTAGCTGCCGGCGTTATAAGCATCGCAACTACTAAAATAATGCCAACAGTTTGTAGTGAAGCAACGGTTACTAATGTTAATAAGACCATTAAACCATATTGAATCCATTTTATTGGTAAACCATAGCTTTGAGCCATCGTAGGATCAAATGTAGAAACTAGTAATTCTTTATAAAATAAATAAACTAAACTAATGACGATAATCCCTATACAAATCGTAATCCACATATCTGAAGAACGAACTGATAAAACATTACCAAATAGAATGTGATATAAATCAGCACTACTCTTCATAAAAGTGACGAGAATAATACCTACAGCAAAAACAGAGGTGAACATGATTCCAATTGCCATATCATGTTTAATCCGGCTATTTTGACTGACAAATCCAATTCCAATTGCAGTAAGTAAACCAGTTGCTACTGCACCGATAAAGAAGTTAAAGCCTAACATATAGGAAATAGCAACACCCGGTAATACAGCATGCGAAATTGCATCACCAATTAATGCCATTCCACGTAATACGATAAAACATCCAATCACACCACAAATGATTCCCACAATAACAGATGTAAATAATGCCTTTTGTAAAAATTCATAATGCATTATTGCTTCAATGAAATGAAGTACACTCATCGTAAACTTACCTTTTGCCTTTCATTTAATATAAAAGCTTCATTTGTATAAGCTTTAGAAATTACATCTGGATTTAGCACATCCTTCACTTTTCCATACCCAATCAGATTGCGATTCAGTAAAAGTAAATTATCAAAATATCGCTCCGCCTTACTTAAGTCGTGGTGTACAACGATAATTGTTTTTCCTGAATTTCTAAGCTCTTTTAAAATTTTGATAATTGTCTCTTCACTTTTCATATCTATTCCTACAAATGGTTCATCTAAAAATAAGATTTCCGTCTTTTGTGCCAATGCTCTTGCTAAAAAAACACGCTGCTGTTGGCCACCAGATAATTCTCCAATTTGACGATTCTTAAAAGTCTCCATACCAACTTTTCTTAAACATTCAATTGCTAGTTCAATATCCTTTTTCTTTGGTCTATTTAATAATCCTAGATTCGGATAAGTACCTAAAATAACGACATCCAATACTGTAATAGGGAAATCCCAGTCGATATCACTTCTTTGAGGTACGTAGGCAACATGCTTTCGATACTTTTGAATAGAGTGACCATAGATTTCAATTGTTCCATTATCTCGAGGGATTAATTCAAGAATCGCCTTCATTAATGTGGATTTACCAGCACCATTTGGTCCGATAATCCCAACTAGCGATCCATTTTCAATCTCAAATGAAACATTTTGAATGACTTGATTGCCTTGATATGAGACATACAAATCTTTAATAGTTAATGCTTTGCTCATAAAATTTACCTCCTTTGTATTTTTACCTAGTCTATAAGTTTTGCCTTAATGCAACTTTTTGGGTAAAAAAATAAATGATTTAGTGCAGTGTATGCTGTTAAATTAAAAATGATCCGGTAAAAGTTGTATCAGTGCAACTTTTTTATTCTTAATGAAATTCTAATAGTTATATTTTATTTTGTAAAGGATTATTTTATGCATTCAATTTAATTGCAGGGTTTTTTTTAGGATAAAGAACTATTTAAACAGTCAACTAGGGAGGTTTTTAATTGTATAGTGATAATAATTTAGTCATTCGACCAATAATTGAAAATGATTTAAAGCCATTATGGGAACTAATGTATAAAGAAGACTCACCAGAATGCAAGAAATGGGATGCACATTATTTTGAACATAAAGCAATAACCTATTTAGAATATTATGCAAGTAAATCAACTATTCTTGATCAGGAAGATAAATGGGTAATCGAAATTGATGGAAGTGTAATTGGGACAGTTAGTTATTATTGGGAACATAAACTGTCAAATTGGCTTGAGATGGGAATTGGAATTTATAATCCAGATTATTGGAGTGGAGGAATAGGTACAAGAGCTTTATGTTTATGGATTGAACATTTGTTTAATACTTTACCATTAGTAAGAGTTGGGTATACAACTTGGTCTGGCAATGAAAGAATGGTTAAAGTAGGTGAGAAAATAGAAATGACAATGGAAGCACGATTAAGAAAATGTCGTTTTTATAATGGAACATACTACGATTCAATACGAATGGGAATTTTAAAGGAAGAATGGATGGTATTAAAGAAAAGTGATAAATTGATCGTTAACTTAGGTTGATCCTTATTAAAAATATAAGACTTTTCTAAAAGAATGTTGTTTTTATAAAGGTTTTTAAAACAAACTGTAAATAATCGAAGAACCAGATATTTAATAGCAACAAAGTTTACGAAAACACCCAAATAAAAAACCTCAATTACATTTGGATAGGTAATTGAGGTTTTTTTTCTTAGGGTAAGTGTACAGATTTAATATGATTTAGTTTTAGATAAACATTTTCACCGTTTGCAATTGCAAGTTCGATTTGGTTATTTTCAACCCTATTTAATAAGCCTATTTTCATTGGATCGGTTCCACCATCAAAAACTACTAGTTTTCCTTCATCTTTTTTCAATTGACTTTCAAATGAACGATTTAATGGCACATTCGAAGGGTGTAACGGGAGACTTTCATTTTTAAGAGTGTAAGGGTTAAGCTGTTGATTGTATGGAGTAATCCATTTCAAATGAGAGAGGGAAATATACATCGTTTTAAATACTGGTGAATAAAACACTAAATAATCACTTAGTACATTTATGATATACCCATGAAAAGTTATATTACCAGTAACATAGATTTCAGAAAAAATTCCCTTTGCATTTAATAATATTTTTCGATAAGAGATTGTTTCTAATTCTTGACCAATTGAAGGTTCATCAGGTTCATTTATCTTTTCTCTTGATTTATCACTAATATAAACCATATGGATATGCATCCAAGGAATATAATAATATTTTAATCCATTAAAAATAACTAATATGTCTTGACCTAGATCAGTCAATATTCCTTCAAACACAAGTTCTCCTGATAGTTTTACTGAAACTTGTTTTCCAAGTAATGTTGATACATCACTCACTTTAATCTCCTCCTAGAGGTAAAAAGTAAAAGTTTTAATGTACGAAGACTAATTGTACCCAATAGTATAATAGAAATAATGTTACAAGAGTTGTTATTGGAATAACAATTATCGTGACGCTTAAATAATCTTTCCATTTTACTTTAATCTTATTTTGTTTTAAAATGTGCATCCAAATTAATGATGCTAGCGTTCCAATTGGTAATAAAAGTGATCCAATATCACTACCAATAATATTCGCTAAATAAATTGTTTTTAATGTCATTGGATCTAGACCCATATCCGTTAAAGTAATCGTTCCAATCATCAGAGCAGGATGATTATTAAATAAATTAGATAAAACGGAAACTAATCCACCCATAATAAAACTTGCTTGAAAAAGACCTTGATTAACAAGCGGCTCACATAAATTTACAAGGAAGGCTGTTAGTCCTGCATTATGCAAACCGAAAATAATGACATACATAGAGAATGCAAATATTAATATATGCCATGGGATCTTTTTTAAAATATCGACGGGACCAGTACGTAAATGGTACCATCTCCATATTAATAGAACGAGTGAACCAAGTACCGCAACTATTTCAATAGGGATTGATAGAAAGGAAGCAACAAATAGAAGACATCGCATTAATAATACGAATGCGAGTACTTTTAACATGAATTTAGTACGCTTTTTTTTCGTTTCAACAGTGATTTTAGTTTTTAATGGGTGAAAATTTTTGATGAAAAAAGACTCTTCAATATCGTCTGTTGAAATGGGTAAAGTATCAGGCAATCTATTTTTTAAAACAATATACATAAGCCCGGACATAAAAAGGAGTCCTAATGTTGCAGGAACAAACATCATAGCTGTTTGCATATAGAGAGTCATGTGTACTATTTTTAATGCGATTAAATTTACAATATTACTTACTCCAATTGGTGCACTGGAAGCAGTTGCAACTAATGCGCCAGATAAAAGATATGGAATTTGCTGATGTGGTTTAAGACGTAGATTTTTTAATAATAATATTAAAATAGGTGTTGTAATCAGAATACTTCCATCATTATTAAACAGTAGTGTCATTAAAAAGCATAATAATTGGATGTACCAATATAAACGATATCCGGATCCTTTCGCTAAACTTGCAAGACGAGCTGCTGACCAATGAAAAAATCCGAAGCTTTCTAAAATAACCGCCATAACGATTGTTGCAATAATGGTTATTGAGGCTCCACCAATTTTACTAATAATATCAAGTAGGTCACTTTTAGTTACAATCCCTGTTATTAATATTATTATTGCACCAATCGATGCTGGCCAAGCTTCGTTAATCCCTTTTGGCCTCCAGAATATGATTGCCATCGTCATAATAAACACAAAAGCAGTCATTAAGATTTCAAAGTTCATTTTTATATTCACCTTTCTTTTTATCGGTATACTGATAGTACCTACTTGTCCGATTACTATATTAATATTCATACTTACTAAACTCGTACTTAGGTGCATGTCCAATTTTATAAGATTGTATGTTTGTCTAAGTAGTATGAATATCCCGTAATTTAATTAGCCTATTAAGTGAATGCCTATGAAAAATGAGATTATCTATAAAAAATGACAAAAAAAAGACATGCTTATTTTGCATGTCTTATTATTTTTAAATAATAAAGTGAAATGATTTATTCAAAACGCTTTCCATTTAAATAATAACTATCTTCTTTGTATGGAATAAATGCAATTTCAAATTCAGGAATATTTAAAGTAAGTATGAATTTAGAAATTATTTCTGCAAATTGATCTCTTATCTCTATCCCTCTTTCAAACCACTTAACCTCTATAAATGGAAAACTATCGACGACTTTCCCATCAAAAATCGCGGTAGAATGCAGACATTCTATTATAAAATTATCTGTACCGCATTCACATAAATTTGCTAATTCTTCAACTAAAGGCTTACTTATTTTACAAATTTTATCTGAGGCAATCCCTTTAATTAATAATTGGGGCATTTTTTCTCACTCCTAAAACAATCATTTTTTATTTAATTATACAGTACACCACATCCTTTTTAAAAAGGGCAGCTCTTTAGTATAGAGGAAAAAATTCACTAATTGGTATTGATAATCATTTTCAATTGTGTTATTCTAATCTCAGTTAAGAAATTTAAGTATTACTGCCAATGTTTCTGTTCTTAGATTGCATGCACATTTTTTTAAAAAAATGTGGATTCAACCCTAGAACCCCCCAAACCCTATAGAAGAGAAGAATGTGCTAGGACATTAATTCTTCTCTTCACTTATTACAATGCCTGTACTGAAAAACGCAGTTTTACTGCGCTTTTTTTTGTCTTAAAACGTTAATTGAGAAATTAGAATATTGTTTACTGAAGTTACTTTTTTACAGGAAATATTATTCTAAGTTATTAAATTTTATCATGTGTAGAATAGAACAAAAAGTATAATAGAAATCTAATATATGTCTAAAATGTGAACGTTGTGAAATAGTGCACAAATGTGTTGAGCTTATGATACATAAGGGTTTTTAGTGATTTTTGTTAATTTTAAATATGTCTAAAATGTGAACAGTGAATTCTTTCCATTTAAAATGGTAATTATTTGTTTGTATTTTAAATTAAAGTATCTTACTATAACTGTGAACATTGTTTGTCATTTGGGTGACAATTTATAAAAATACTTAATTAGAAATAATTTTAAAAATGTAATTGTACTTATACTTAATTTACAGGAAGGAAGAATAAGATGAAAAAATTTCTAATGAGCATGATGATTGTGCTGATTGGGTTAGTAATGAGTGCTTGCGATAAAATCGCCGTATTAGATCCACAAGGACCTGTAGCTAAAACTCAAGCAGATACAATTATTTTCTCAATGCTGATGATGTTAGGAGTATTATTAGTTGTTTATATTTTATACATCATAATCCTAACAAAATATCGTGCTAGCAAACTACCAGAAGATTATGAACCACCACATGAAGAAGGTAGCAAGTTTCTTGAAATACTTTGGACGGTTATTCCGGTTATAATTGTTGCTGTATTGTCAGTAGTGACTGTCAAAACAACAAATGCAGTTGAAAGCGTGCCAAAAGGCCACGAAAACGATAAACCTCTTATTATTTATGCAAGTTCATCCAACTGGAAATGGCATTTCTCTTATCCAGAACAAGGGATAGAAACAGTTAACTATGTGAACATTCCTACAAACCGAAATGTTGAGTTCCGTTTATATTCGTTTGGGCCGATCTCAAGTTTCTGGATTCCTCAACTAGGAGGACAGAAATATGCAATGAGTGATATGGTTACTAAATTAAATTTTGTTGCTTCTAATGAAGGTTCTTTTATTGGGAAAAACTCAAATTTCACGGGTAAAGGTTTTGCTGGAATGGAATTTGAAGTGTTGGCAATGAATGAGAAAGATTTTACAAACTGGGTTAAGGATGTAAAAGAGACTGCTCCAACTTTAACAGAAAAAGAGTTTAATAAATTACTAAAAATAGAGCATTTAGGTAGAAAAACCTATACATCTACTCATTTAGAATTTAGACCAGCTCCAGAAGGAAGTAATGCAGGACATCACCATGGTTCTATGGATGATTCATCTGATCACCACGATATGGACAATATGGAGGGGATGAAATAATGGGTTACAAATGGGATCACTTTTTCGTAACAGGTGAGCCAATGATATATGGTGCAATGGTGAGTATCGTTGTAGTATCGATCGCTATTGTAATTGGTTTAACCAAATTTAAAAAATGGGGTTATTTATGGAAAGAATGGTTAACGACTGTTGACCATAAACGAATTGGTGTTATGTACATTTTATGTGCTTTATTAATGCTTTTCCGTGGAGGAGTAGATGCATTATTAATGCGAGCTCAAGTTTCTGCTCCTGATTTAAAAATATTAGATGCACAACATTATAACGAAATCTTTACAACACATGGACTTATTATGATTTTGTTTATGGCAATGCCTTTCATTATTGGTTTAATGAATATTGTAATTCCATTACAAATCGGTGCGCGTGATGTAGCATTTCCATACTTAAATGCAGTTAGCTTTTGGTTATTCTTTGCTGGTGCTATGTTATTAAATCTTAGCTTTGTTATCGGTGGATCTCCTGATGCAGGTTGGACAGCATACTTTCCACTAGCAAGTAAAGAATTCAGCCCAGGTGTGGGCAATAACTATTATGCAATTTCTCTACAAATAGCTGGTCTCGGCACACTAATGACCGGTATTAACTTTATCGTTACGATATTAAAAATGCGTGCGCCAGGCATGAAATTAATGAAAATGCCGATGTTTACTTGGAGTATCTTAATTACAAACGTAATTATCTTATTCGCATTCCCAGTATTAACAGTTGCTTTAGCACTAATGATGTTCGATCGCGAGTTTGGAACACAATTCTTTACAATGGCAAATGGCGGTAATGATATGTTATGGGCGAACTTATTCTGGATCTGGGGACATCCTGAAGTATATATTGTTATTCTTCCAGCTTTTGGTATATATAGTGAAATTATTTCAACATTTTCGAGAAAAAATTTATATGGATATAAGAGCATGGTTGTCAGTATGATTGCAATCTCAGCTTTAAGTTTCCTTGTATGGGCGCATCATTTCTATACAATGGGTCAAGGTGCAATGGTAAATGGTTTCTTTAGTATTACGACAATGGCAATCAGTATTCCAACTGGGGTTAAGATTTTTAACTGGTTGTTCACAATGAGAAAAGGTAAGATTGAGTTTACTGTTCCAATGCTTTATTCATTAGCGTTTATTCCGATATTTACAATCGGTGGGGTTACAGGTGTAATGCTTGCAATGGCAAGTGCAGATTATCAATATCATAATACGTTATTCTTAGTAGCTCACTTCCATTATGTATTAATTCCAGGTACTGTTTTTGCAGTAATTGCTGGGTTCTATTATTGGTTCCCTAAAGTATTTGGTTTTAAATTAGATGAAAAAATCGGTAAGATTACATTCTGGCTGATCACAATTAGCTTTAATGTAACGTTCTTCCCATTATTCCTTTTAGGATTAAAAGGGATGACTCGACGCACGTATACGTATAGTGCAGAATCAGGATTTGGACCATTAAATATGGTTGCTTCGATTGGGGCAATTGGTCTAGCAATCGGATTTATCTTACTCGTTTACAATATTTATTACAGTGTACGTTACGCTCCAAGAGAAACAAACGGTGATCCATGGAATGCAAGAACATTAGAATGGGCAACTAGCAGTCCGATTGCTCCATATAATTTCGCAGTAATTCCAAAAATCGATTCACTAGATCCGTTTTGGAAAAGTAAAAAAGAAGGTACGTCATTACTTGAAGGCGAGATCAAAGATATTCATATGCCAAGTAACAGTGGTATCCCATTCATATTAGGAGTATCATTCATGGCATTTGGTTTCTTCTTGATATTCGAATGGTGGGTACCAACGATTGTTTGTGCAATTCCGATTGTTTTATGCTTAATTGCGCGTTCTTTCCAACGTGATCATGGTTTCCATATTCATAAAGAAGAAATAATTGAAACAGAGAAAAAATTACGAGGTGATCATTATGAGCAGCAAGCCTCTGTATAGTCTAGGTGAAGAGAGTTCAAACCGAATTCTAGGCTTCTGGTTATTTTTAGGAGCAGAAATAGCTTTATTCGGAACATTGTTCGCAGTATATTTCACTTTAGCGAATAATACTGGATCAGCACCAACTCAAAAAGAATTATTTGAGATGAAAGGTGTTATGATTGAAACTTTTGCATTATTAACTAGTAGTTTTACAATTGGTTTAGTTGTAAATGCAATTAAACTAAACCATAAAAAGGCATTTATGAGTTTCCTTATTGTTACATTAGCTTTAGGAGCAGTTTTCCTTGGGGTAGAGATTACTGAATTCTTTACTTATGTACATGAAGGAGCAACAATCCAAAGCAGTGGTGCATTATCTAGTTTATTCGTATTATTAGGTACTCATGGTGCCCACGTAACCTTTGGTATGATGTGGGGTATTGCAATTTTAATCCAAACATATCGCGAAGGAATAACAGAAACGACAGCAAATAAAACGTTTATTTACTCTTTATACTGGCATTTCTTAGATGTAGTATGGATCTTTATCTTTAGTTTTGTTTATGTGAAAGGACTGATTGGATGAGTGCTCTATTTCCAAAGCAACAAGTGGTTGGCTTCATCCAATCGCTCGTACTTACTGCGATTGCATTAAGTGTTTACTTTTTAGAATTACCATATAACGTATCTTTAATCATCTTGTTAGTTACAGCAGCGTTACAAGGTGGACTTCAATTAATAGTTTTCATGCATATGAGTGAAAATGAGAATAAAAAAGTTTTATTTATCAACTTAGGATATGCACTATTCGTAGCATTAACAATTGTTTTTGGTACGCTATGGGCATTAATCTGGGGATTTTAATAAAAAGAGCTCTTCTACAATAGAAGAGCTCTTTTTTTACTATAGATTAGCTTTTTGACGGTCATTCGGGAGCATAAATGCTACTAATCCTAATAAAGGTAAGAAACTACATAAATTCATTACAAAGTTTAGGCTAGTTGCATCTGCAATTACACCTAAAAGTACGGCACCTAAAGCACCCATTCCAAATGCCAATCCGACTATTAAGCCACTGACCATTCCAACTTTACCCGGAACTAGTTCTTGAGCATATACAACAATTACACTAAAAGAACTTGAACTGATTACGCCAATTAAAAATAAGATTGGTATGACTGCTAACAGGGATAAATGAGGTAGTAAAAGGGCTAAAGGAAAGGTTCCAACTAATGAAAATAAAATCATATTTCGCTTCCCAAATCGATCTGCTAGTGTTCCTCCAATAAAAGTACCAATTACACCAGCAATCATAAAGATAAACAAATATAACTGTGTACTTTTAATCGATAATCCGTAGCTTTTAATTAAATAAAATTGATAATAGTTTCCAATACCAGCAGAATACCATGAACGTGCAAATGTAATAAAAATTAATAGTATGATTGCAAATTTTACTGCCTTAGTAATCGAAACACCTTCAGTTGAATTTTGACCTTTATTTTTCAATTTAAAAGGATTCTCTTTAAGTTTATTACGATACCATGATGAAACATAAATTAATACACAAATGCCAATAGCAGCAGAAATTGTAAACCAAGCTGCACCTTTTTGTCCGAGTGGTACAAAAATCAAAGCAGTAAATATCGGAGCTAATGAGTTTCCTGTATTCCCACCAACTTGATATATAGCCTGCGATAACCCTCTTTTTGATCCAGATGCTAGAAAAGCTACTTTAGAGCCTTCAGGATGGAATATAGCGGATCCAATCCCAATTAATAATACAGATAGTAGTACAAAAGTTAGATTAGGCGCAAGTGCTAAACAAAGCATTCCAATTAAACTTGATGCCATTCCAATTGGGAGCAGAAAAGGAGAAGGTTTCCGATCAGAAAAAATGCCAAATACTGGTTGCATTACTGAGGAAGTCATATTAAGTACGAAAGCAATAAATCCAATTTCCGTATAGGTTAAATTCATAGTCTTTTCTAAAATTGGAAAAATGGCAGGAACAACAGCTTGCATTGAATCATTTAATAAATGGCCTAAACTAATTGCAAATAAAATAAGATACATAGTTGATTGACTGACAACATTTGTTTTTACGGCTGGTTGCATAAGAGCCTCCTTTCTTCTTAAATTATAATAAACCAATCTTCAAAAAATTGACACAATTTTGCTTCACTTCTTCCAAAGCATCAAAAGCAATATTATAATGGAAGAAATAATTTTAGATTCAACGAAAGGGAACAAACGTGGGAATTTATTCAGAAAATTTATATAATTTCTTTATAGAACATAAAAATAATGAGAATCGTCCGGCCATGGAATCTTATATGAAAAATAAATTTACTTTTCTAGGGATAAAATCACCTGATAGAGCGCAACTATTAATGAATTTTTTAAAGCAATATGGTGAACCTCCGAATTTACTATGTGTGAAAGAAATATGGGATTTTGATGAAAGAGAATTTCAATATATTGCATTAGCATTATTGGACAGGCAGTATAAAAAAGCAGAAGTGGAACGAATTGATTTTTACGAAAAATTAGTCATTGAAAAATCGTGGTGGGACACAGTTGATACACTCGCATGCAGACTGATAAGTTTCCATTTTCTTAACTATCCAGACTTTATTGATGAATATGCTAATAAGTGGATTTCATCCGAAAATATGTGGTTAAATCGAGTAGCTATCTTATTTCAAATGAAATTTAAAGGGAAAACAGATCAAGAGAGATTATTTACTTATTGTCAGAAGATGTCAAAGAGTAACGAGTTTTTTATTCAAAAGGCAATAGGATGGGCGTTAAGAGAATATGCTTATATCAATGATACTGCGGTAGAGAACTTTATATTAAGAACTGATTTAGCACCACTAAGCAAGAGAGAGGGACTTAAAAATATAAATAAAATAAGGAAGAAATAAACTGTCGATTTTCCGGGAAATATTTTGGAAAACCAATTATTATAATTTTCTTATGAAGGTTGAGACAATGAAAAGAAAACGTTATAATAACTTCATTGTTGTTTTTTTGAATAAGATTAAAGGAGATTTAGTTTAAAAATGAGATTGATGATTTATCAAATATTAAAGGTTACTCTATGTATTTGGATGGTAAGTTATTTAATAATTCCGAAAAGTGTTCAAGCTCAGGAACTAAATCTTTTTAGTGATAAAGCTATTACAATTCTTGCAAATAGTGGTGAAGTCATTTATGCAAAAAATGCAGAAGAAGTTGATTTTCCTGCAAGTACAACTAAGGTAATGACGGCAATCATTATGATGGATCATTTGAAGAAAAATGATTCCATAACGATGACGGCGAGAAGTATTCAAGAAGAAAAAAGTAATTCTCAAATTCTTTTTTCTGAAGGTGAAAAACTTGATCGTAATACGGCTTTAAAAACGATGATGATTTTAAGCGCAAATGATTTAGCCTATGCTATTGGGCAAACAGTTGCTGGAGACATGGACAACTTTGTGAAAATGATGAATGAAAAAGCGAAAGAAATTGGCGCGACGCATACAAATTTTAAAAATCCTAATGGTCTGCATGATCCTGATCATTTCACAACTGCACATGATTTGGCATTAATTGCTAAGGAAGCATTAAAATATCCATTGATTATTCAAGCTATGGGTACGAAGGATGCTCACATTAATACCTCTAAGCAAAAGAATGTTTACATTTTTAATAGAGGTAAAATGTTTACAAATCCCTACTTTTTAGCAGGTAAAACTGGCTATACTGACATGGCCAGAAACACTTTAATTGAAATTGATGAAAAAGACGGTCAGCAAATAATTAATATTTTGCTTAGATCATCTAAACCGCAATATTTAACCGATATAAAGTTACTTGATGCCTATGCATTCACTAGAATTCATAAGGAAACTATTATAAAGCAAAAAGATTGGAAAAAGACATTCAAAATAAATGATAATCTTATTCAAACTAAAATTAAGAAAGATATATCATTTTTAACTGCGCAAGATCCTACTACTAAATATGAATTAAAAACGAAGTTATCATCATTCATTAATGAAAAATATAAAAACAATGGTCTTTCAAAAAACGAGAAAATTGGTAAAGTAGAAGTTTGGTCAAATAATAAGGAAATACTACAAACTGATTTATTAGCTGCAAAAACATATGATAAACCTACATTTCTAACGATTAATACATTTTTAATTGCAGGATTAGTGATTGTTATTTTTTCTTTCTTAATTTATTTAAATGGGAATAGGAAAAAAAGAGTGTATATAAAAAGTCGAACGTAATCTAACCGTTCGACTTTTTTGTTTTATGTTTAAATCATTATAAGAATAAATTAAGAATTTGATAGAAAATTGCTGCTACAGTTGCTGAAATAGGGATTGTGATAACCCAAGTAATAAGCATACGTTGAGCAGTACCCCAGTTTACGTCTTTTACACGTTGAGCTGAACCAACACCCATGATAGATGATGAAATAACATGAGTAGTACTAACTGGTAAATGTAAAGCAGTAAATGTGAAAATAATTGCTGCTGAAGATAGATCAGCTGCGGCACCATTTATAGGACGTATTTTCATGATTTTACCACCAACTGTTTTAATGATCTTCCATCCACCTACAGAAGTACCAACTGCCATAGCAGTAGCACAACCGATACGTACCCATAATGGTACATCAGCACCAGGTAATTCAGTTTTAGAAGCAATTAATGCAATCATAATAATACCCATCGCTTTTTGCGCATCATTTGTTCCGTGTGTAAACGATTGTAATGCTGCAGTGAAAATTTGAACAAGTCTAAACCCTTTATTTGTTTTAGATAAATTAGAACGTCTAAAGATTGTTGCTAAAATAGTCATAATAATAAAGCCGAGTGTAATTGCAATGACTGGAGAAATTAAAAGTGCTTGAATGATTTTTACGAAACCATCAGCTTCTAAAACGCCAAATCCTTTAGCAGAAATTGCTGCCCCTGCAATTGCACCTATAATTGCGTGTGATGAACTACTTGGAATTCCAAAATACCAAGTGAGTAAATTCCAAAAGATACCGCCTAATAATGCAGCTATTACTACAACAAGTCCATTTGAACCTTCAATTGTAATTGGATCAACAATGCCAGTTGTAATTGTTTTAGCTACGCCAGTAAAAGTGATCGCTCCAATAAAGTTCATCGCAGCAGCTAATAAAATAGCTGTTCGTGGTTTCAATGCTTTTGTTGAAACAGATGTAGCTATTGCATTTGCAGTGTCATGAAATCCATTGATAAAATCGAAACCTAATGCAAAAATCACGACTAAAATCGTAAGGAAAAATAAATGATCCATTATTCTACTCCTTACGCATTACGCATGATAATTTGCTCAAGAGTATTCGCAACGTCTTGTGCACTATCAGCAACAGATTCTAACATTTCATATATTTCTTTATATTGGATTATTTTAATTGGATCTTTTTCATTCATAAATAGTTGTTTGATCGAGATTCGTAATAATTCATCACACTGTGATTCGTAGTCCTTAATTTTAATTGCATGTACGCGGATCTCTAAAAGCTTTTTATTTGAAAGTAATTTTACTGCATTTAATATTTCTTCAACTGCTTTGTGTAAAATATTTACGAACTTAACCATATATTCGTCTGCTGCAGTAATTGAATACATTTCAAAACGAGCAGATGTATGTTCAAAACCATCTAATACATCGTCCATTTTCATAGCTAATTGTAAAATGTCCTCACGCTCAATTGGAGTAATGAAAGTTTTATTTAACTCAACGATTAATGAGTGGATGAATTTATCACCTTTAGTTTCGTATTCTTTCATTTCTTCTGAAAATTTCTTTAAGTCGCTTGCATTTTTTATTTTAAAGTCAACGTAGTATTGTGAAGATACGTGCAAGTTTTCTGCAATTCCTAAAAGCTTTTCAAAGAATACATCCTTTTTTTGACCAAAAAACATTATGATTCCTCCAAGTAAAACATATAGTTTATTATTTACCTTTACATTATCACTTAATTATATAATGTCCGAATTTATGTAAAAAATGTCGAAATAAGTAAAGGGTACGTTAATAATAATAATTGGTTTTTAAAATTAATCAATTAAAAACTTATATTATATTTACAAATTTACAATATCTTTACAATTCCTTAACATACTTAATAATTCGTTTCTCTAATAAGTAACTTTCGATATAGACAGTTTTATTGACATGTAAAGGGAAATTAAACTAGCATTAGATTATGTGTTTAAACAATTGAACTTATAAAGGGTGTGTGTGTATTGAACGAAACTGATACTGCGCTAAAAAATGATCAATTAGTCAATAAACAGAAGGCTTATTTTCAAACTGGTGCCACAAAAAGTGCAGAATTCCGAATAGCCCAATTAAAGAAGCTATATAACGCTATTGTAAAAAACGAAGAGATAATTATAAATGCTCTAAAAGCTGATTTAAATAAATCCGACTTTGAAGCTTATTCAACTGAAATCGGGTTTACACTGAAAGAAATTACTGAAGCGATTAAGAATGTTAAAAAGTGGATGAAACCTAAAAGAGTAAGAACCCCTATAACTCATATAGGAACAAAAAGTAAAATATATAGGGAGCCATATGGTGTTACGTTGATTATTTCACCATGGAATTACCCGTTCCAGCTGACAATGACACCTCTAGTTGGAGCAATAATTGGTGGAAATACTGCGATCATAAAGCCATCTGAATTAACACCTTCTACTTCGTCAGTTATTCGAACAATCTTAAACGATACATTCCAAGAGGAATACATTTCAATAGTCGAAGGTGGAGTTGATACAAGCACAAATTTACTTCAACAAAAATTTGATCTAATCTTTTTTACCGGTAGTGTGCAAGTTGGCAAGATCGTAATGGAGGCTGCTTCTAAACACTTAACCCCTTTAATTTTAGAACTAGGTGGAAAAAGTCCAACGATCGTTAATGATGATGCGAATCTAAAAGTGACTGCAAAAAGAATTATATGGGGGAAATTTACAAATGCAGGTCAAACATGTATTGCTCCCGATTATATTTATGTACACGAGAACGTTAAAGATGAGTTAATTAAAGCTTTAAAAGAAGAGATAATTCATTTTTATGGAAATAAACCACTTGAAAATTCTCAATATACAAAAATAGTTAGTGAAAAGCATTTTAATCGGTTAGTAACCTTTTTGACAGATGGGAAGTTGGAACATGGGGGGGGATTCGATCAAGTTTCACATAAAATCGAACCAACAATCCTTTCAGATATTACATGGGAATCCAATTGTATGAGTGAGGAAATATTCGGACCAATTCTACCAATTATTTCATATAGTCGTATTAATGAAGTAATAGAAGAAATAAATAAACATCCAAAACCTTTAGCATTATATGTTTTTACCAAAAATAGTTCTTTAGCAAATCAAATCATCGAAAGAGTTCCGTTTGGTGGTGGATGCGTAAATGACACACTTTACCACATGGCAACACCTTATTTACCATTTGGAGGAGTCGGAGAAAGCGGTACAGGGAACTATCATGGTGAGTATAGTTTTAATGCATTTACCCATGACAAAAGTGTACTGATTCAAACTACGAAAATAGACCTAAAAATTCGCTATCATACAACAAAAAACGCTTTACGGTTTATACGTAAATTGCTAAAATAGAAACTAATTGCAACTTCGGTTTTTAAGCTCCTTGACTAAAGGGGCTTTTTATTTGTTACTGAATAAATTATTCATTTTACATACAATAAAAACATTTGTTAGATTGGACGAGAAAATGAAAAATATTATAGAAATTGATCAAGTAGAGAAAGTTTTTAATGAGACTCAAGTCATTTTACCTCTTTCATTAGAGATATTTTCCGGAGAGTTTTTAACAATTCTTGGACCGAGTGGTTGTGGTAAAACAACGCTTTTACGTATGATCGCTGGTTTTGAGGAACCGTCATTAGGGGTTATTAAATTAAATGGAAAAGTAATAAATAATTTACCACCTTATAAAAGAGATATGAATTTAGTTTTTCAACATTATGCACTTTTTCCGCATATGAATGTTGAAAAAAATATACAATTTGGATTGAAAATGAAGGGTGTTTCTTTAGCAGAACAAAAGGATCGTGCTGAAAAAGCAATGCGATTAACTCAACTTACTGAGTTTAGAAATCGTAAGCCTAGTCAACTTTCAGGCGGACAACAACAAAGGGTAGCAATCGCAAGAGCAATCGTAAATAACCCTAAAGTATTACTATTAGATGAGCCATTAGGCGCATTAGATTTTAAACTTAGAAAAGATTTACAAAGAGAATTAAAAAATCTTCAACGTGAATTAGGAATAACATTTATTTACGTAACACATGATCAAGAAGAAGCAATGAGTATGAGCGATCGAATTGTAGTAATGAATAATGGTAAAATTGAACAAATAGGAACTCCAAAAGAAATTTATCAAAGACCGGCAAGCGAGTTTGTTGCATCATTTATTGGTGAAAATAATTTCTTCACACGTGATGGAAAACTATTCGCAGTACGACCTGAAAATATCAAGGTTTTGAATGAAAATGAAAAGAACGGTTTTTATAACGGGATAGTTAGAGATATAGAATTTATAGGTAATTTAAATAAATTATTTATCGATTTGATTGAAATTGAGCATACGGTTGTTGTATATCAAATGCCTGATCAAACGAGTTTAACACGTAATGAGATGGTTCATATCGTTTGGAATGCAGAAGATGAGGTGTTTATGGATTGAAAAATGGTAAATACATAATTGCACCTGCGGTTATATGGCTATTGATATTTTTTTTAGTACCTCTTTTATTTATTTTTGGGTTTGCATTCATGAAAAACGGACTGTATGGAGAAATTGAAAGAGTTTTTACCCTTGATAATATAATTAAGGTTTTCGATCCACTTTATTTAAAAGTTTTATGGACAACATTTTGGATTGCATTACTGACAACAATCATTACCTTATTAATTGGGTATCCTTATGCTTACACAGCAACTGTTGTTAGTGAGAAATGGCAAAGAATCTTATTATTACTTATTACAATTCCATTTTGGATAAATTTCTTAGTTCGTTCATATGCATTAATTGTAATTCTGAGATCAAAAGGGATAATTAATACACTTTTATTGAAGTTGGGTTTAATAAATGAACCGTTACAATTACTATATAATACTCCCTCAGTTATTTTAGGAATGGTATATACATTATTACCTTTTATGGTCCTACCAATATTTGTTGCAATCGAACAATTAGATAATCGTAAATTAGATGCAGCAAGCGACTTAGGTGCAACACCAATTAAAACTTTTATCTACGTTACATTACCTTTAACGATGAAGGGTATTTTTGCAGGTAGTATTTTAGTTTTTGTAGCCTCTTTTGGAATGTTCGTTGTTTCAGATGTAATGGGCGGTTCAAAGGTTGCACTAATTGGAAATGTTATTCAGAACCAATTTTTAGGTGCCAGAAATTGGCCATTTGGTTCGGCACTGTCAATCTTTTTAGTCGTTTTTTCAATTGGTTTAATAGGACTTTACTATTTAGCGACAAAAAATATTGGTACGGAAAAAAGTGGGGGTGAGAAATAAGTGAAAAAAAGATTACTGATTGGTTTTTCCACGCTAATTTTAGTCTGCTTATATTTGCCCATCCTTATATTAATTTTATTTTCATTTAATAAATCGAGAATTAACGCTGAATGGTCTGGCTTTACATTTGATTGGTATTTAAATCTATTTAATAATCCACAGGTTGTCGATGCGTTTTTTAATAGTTTAATGATAGCAGTAATTACAACGATCATTTCTACTATATTAGGGACAATTTGTGCACTTGCTCTACATCGTTACAAATATAAATTCAATAAATTTATTAGTGGACTAGTCTACTTGCCAATTGTTGTACCTGATATACTGATGGGTATTTCTTTATTAATATTATTTACAAATTTTCATGTTGAACTAGGGAGCATAACGATTATTATCGCTCACGTTACATTTTGTATTTCTTATGTTGTTATTTTATTAAGTGCTAGGCTTTCAGGTATGTCAGTTGATTTAGAAGATGCAGCAAGTGATCTAGGCGCTACTCCATGGCAAACATTCAGATTTGTTACATTACCAGCGATTATGCCAGGTGTAATTGCTTCTGCACTTTTATGTTTCACATTAAGTATTGATGATTTTGTCATTAGCTTCTTTGTATCTGGTCCAGGGTCGACAACATTACCAATCTATATTTATGGAATGGTTAAAAAAGGAGTTACACCAGAAATTAATGCAATATCAACAATTCTTATTGTAACGATCATCATCTTAATGGTGCTATCAGAGATGTTCCGCACAAAAGGAATTTCGAATGAGAAATCGAAGAAAAATTCATATATTGTCTAAAATATAGGGGGGATTCCAAGTGAGTAAATTTAAAAGAGTAGCTTCTTTCATTGCTTCAGTCGGATTAACAAGCTTATTATTATCCGCATGCTCTGTTGGGAAAGAGGAACTTAACATTTATAGTTGGGCAGATAATTTTGATCAAAGTGTTTTAGATTCATTTGCCAAAAAATATGATGTAAAAATCAACTATCAAGTATTTGCAAGTAATGAAGAGTTATATGCTAAATTAAAAGCTGGTGGCTCGAACTATGATGTCATTCAACCTTCTGATTACATGGTTAAACTAATGATCAAACAAAACATGTTAGAAAAACTAGATAAAGACAAAATTCCGAATTTAAGTAATATCGCACCTGAGTATACAAATCAAGAGTTTGATCCAAAGGGTGATTATTCTGTTGTATATACTGGAGGGTTAACAGGAATTGCTTATAACCCTAAATATGTAAAGGAAGATATTAGTAGTTGGGAAGACCTTTGGAACCCGAAATATAAAGGTCATGTCACATTATTAGATGATAATAGAGAAGTATTTGGAATGGGCTTAATAAAAAATGGTTTTTCAAATAGTTCATTAAATGAAGATGATTTATCAGTTGCATTTAATGATTTGAAAACTTTAACTCCGAAACTTTTAGCATTTGATACTGATACAGTGAAGCAAAAATTTATTACTGAAGACGCGTGGATTGGACAAGTTTGGTCTGGAGATGCGGCTTATATTCAAAAAGAACTTAAAGGAATTAAGTGGATAGTACCAAAGGAAGGGTCTTCTAGATGGGCTGATACATTGGCAATTCCTAAGGATTCTAAGCAAAAGGATTTAGCTGAAAAATTTATAAACTACCTATATGATCCAAAAGTAAGTGCAAAAAATTATGAGTCTATTGGATATTCGGATCCAAACAGTAAAGCGATTCAATATCATTCTGAAGCATATAAGAAAAATCCTTTTATTAATGTGACACCAGAAGAAGTTAATCGTACGAATTGGATTAAAGATGTTGGAGAGCAAACAGAACTATACGATAAATATTGGACAGAATTAAAAACTGGACAAAAATAATAAAGAGATTATCTCATTCGAGATAACCTCTCAGACTGTTGACAAACGCTCGCTTTTATCGCTTTCATCGTTGCATCTCCTTCTTGTAGTAACTCCGCTTCTCAATAGGTTTTGCGCCTCGAAAGACAAGCGTTTTCAATCAGTCTGTATCTCATATTTGGACTTCGTCTACTCACATAAAGAGGTTATCTCATTCGAGATAACCTCTTTATAATATTTTATTTAACAAATAATGAAATTGTTCTCTTTCATCATCAGACAATGAGTTAAATAAAGAAGCCCATAATCCTTCACGAAAAGTAGCCATTTCATCGACCATTTGATAACCTTGCTCTGTTAACTCAAGCCAAGTTACTCTACGGTCTCGAAGATCTCGCTGTCTTTTGATAAGTTCATTATTTACCATTTTATTTACCGCAGTAGTAATCGCTCCAGAAGATAATCCGATTTGCTTTCCGAGTTCAGATACTGACATTTTTTTATTTTTATTTAAAAGATGTAATAGCAAATATTTAGGTGGGGTTAAAGAATAGATTGCAGCTTCGTTTGCTTTTTGCCAATTTTTTCTTACTCGAATTAACAGTTTTGTTAGATCATCAACAAGTAGCTTATCATGATCATTTAACATTAAATCCACTTCCTTGAAAATTACAATTAAAAATTACTTTAATAGTAAAGGTTTTGTACGAATAGGTTACCAAGATTCAATTTAATTATCAAGTAAACGAACTTTGAAAATGAATTATTAAAATTTGTCAAGTATTGTCTGTATAGATTCCATAGTGTTTTGTAAATAGTATGATAAAAGACATTGGTAGGGGTGAAGTACAATGTTTAAGTATTTTAAGTTTAAAATAAATGATACTGTTCAATTTGTGAAAAACGATGGTCATTTCTACCGAGTTATCGGTTATAGAATCGAAAAAAGTATTTATTTAAACGATGAGTACAGTAGCATTATTTACGAGCTCTTACGAGAATTTGATGGTTTACAGGTAGATGCTGAAGAAGAAGAACTGATAAGCGTTTCAAATTTTGATGAATTTTATGGATCGATGTTTGAGAAACTAGGAACTTTTACTATTAAGTTTGCTAAAAAACAGGAGGAAATAATTAAAAAAGATGGCCCAATTGCCTCATCGATCGATGAACTTTTAGACAAATATAATGATTATCGTAGATTAGCTATTCTTTTTAAAGATTGCCTGTATGACTTAGCTGCGGAGAACGTCTTAAATGAACTCGTTGACTATTCTGAAACAAAAAAAGATTACATGCACTAGGCATGTAATCTTTTACTATTTGATTTAATTGAAACAGACTTTGTCTGAAAATTACTTTCATAAACTAGTTCAGTTACTTTTGCACATATTGCAACAGATAAAATTGTATAGCCGACTTCATTCCATGATAAATAACTTAAAGATAACAGAAGAATTAAAGCATCAAAGATAAAGTAAACTTTTCCAATTGATATTTTTGACTTCTTACTCATAAGAATTGTTAGTAAATCATCTCCACCTGTAGCACCACCGAACTTAAGGATAATTCCTAATCCTAGTCCCGCAAAGATCCCACCCAAAATAGCAGGAATCCATAGATGATCTTCAAAAGTAAACGTAAACGTAGAAGTTCTTTCTATGACTGCGTAAAAAATGGAAAATGAAATTGCCCCAATAAAAGTATTAATTAATAACTTTTTTCCTAGAAAGAATCCAGCAATTAAGATAATTGGAATATCAAGAATTAAAGTTGTTATAGATGGTGAAATATTAAAAGAGTTTTTTACTAATAAGGCAATTCCTATAAATCCGCCTTCTGTTAAATTGTTTTGAAAATGAAAATGGAATAAAGACATTGCCAAAATAAATGAACCAATTAAAATCATCAAGGTCTCACCCAAACGATTGTTACTCATTGTTATTTCCTCTTTTCGTAGTTAGTAGTTTAAAAAGTAAAATCTATAAACTAACTACGTACATATAGCTAATGTGTAGTTAGTTCAGTGAATTCACTAACTACTAAGCTATATATCATTGAAGAAATAACATAATCGCCTGTCAACCATAGTTTCGCCTACCTTCAGTTTTATTTTAGAGTTCTTTTGGTTCTCTAAATTAAAACCGCTAAGTATAGGATAAGTCTTTACGTTGCCAAATGCTCCTTCGAGCAATCATGGTTACACGTCCTTTTTACCAGTTTTGTTAGATAAAAATCTAACAGATGTGAATAAGTTCAGTTAGAACTTATTCTTAATCTTAACATATGCTGAAATTTAAGAAAAAAGAAAAGTTTTAACAAATATCTACATTTCTAAATTAAAATTATATTTCTCTGTTGATTTTATTTGTATTTTTGGTGCTATTAACATGTAATTTAGTAGAATTCTACCCCAGGATACTTGCCTTCCTTGAAGCTTGAGCTGACTATTCTCTATTGAAAAAGGTCTATGAGGTCTTACCTTTTTACTACTCTCAAAGGAGACTCGGCAAGCATTTTATCAGTACAAGTGCAATCCCATCATTATTTCTAAGTAATATTCTTACATAAAAAAGCTAATTTAAAATTATATATGTGAAAACATTCACAAAATATACATGGCTTTTTTAATTTTAAAAGCGTATATTTTAATTGTTAAGATATTTGTGAAGTAAATCACAAATTTACTTATAGATACAAGATAAGTATTGTATTGATCTGAATTGACAAATACTTTTCAGAATCTAAGGAGGGCTTAAGAATGGCTGTTCAAGAAAAGAATGTAATTGATGCAGTTGATGCATCTAAATTAGTAAATGAATTGGTCGTAAAAGGACAAAAGGCATTAAGTGAATTTGAGAGTTATAATCAGGAAGAAATAGATAAAATTGTTCATTCAATGGTTATTGCTGGATTAGATCAACATATGCCACTTGCGAAAATGGCAGTAGAGGAGACTGGTCGTGGGGTATATGAAGATAAAATTATAAAAAATATATTTGCAACAGAATATATATGGAATTCGATTAAAAAAAATAAAACAGTTGGAATTATAAGTGAAGATAAACAAACAGGAATAATTGAAATCGCAGAGCCCATTGGTGTAATTGCAGGTGTAACCCCTACAACAAATCCAACATCAACAACGTTATTTAAGGCAATTATTGCAATAAAAACAAGGAATCCTATCATTTTTGCATTTCATCCTTCTGCACAAAATTGCAGTCGTGAAGCGGCAAAAATTGTTAGAGATGCTGCAGTAAATGCAGGTGCTCCAGAAAACTGTGTTCAATGGATTGAAGTTCCATCTATTGAAGCAACGAAATGTTTAATGAATCATGAAGGTGTCTCGCTTGTACTAGCTACAGGCGGTGCAGGCATGGTGAAATCAGCATACAGTACTGGTAAACCGGCACTTGGAGTTGGACCTGGAAATGTACCGTGTTATATTGAGAAATCAGCTGACGTAAAGTGTGCTGTTAACGATTTAATTCTTTCCAAAACATTTGATAATGGGATGATCTGTGCTTCAGAACAAGCTGTAATTATTGATGAAGAAATATATCAAGATGTGACAAACGAATTAAATGCGAATAATTGTTATTTTGTTACAAAGGATGAAAAGAAAAAATTAGAGAAGCTCGTTATCAATGAATTAACTTGTGCTGTTAATGGTGAAATAGTTGGGAAATCCGCATTCGAGATAGCTTCTTTAGCTGGAATAAAAGTTTCAGAGGATACGAAATTATTAATTGTTGAATGTGGTAGTGTTGGACCCAAGGAACCTTTAACGAGGGAAAAGCTTAGTCCAGTCCTTGCTGCGATAAAAGTAAAAGGGTATGAAGAAGGATTTAAACGATGTGAGGAAATGTTAGAGTTAGGTGGTTTGGGTCACTCTGCTGTTATTCATAGCAATAATATAGAAATTCAAAAGCAGTTCGGATTAAGGATGAAAGCTTGCCGCATCATTACTAATTCACCTTCAGCTCATGGTGGAATAGGGGATTTATATAATGCGTTTATTCCATCACTAACTCTTGGTTGTGGTTCACATGGTAAGAATTCAGTTTCGAGCAACGTTTCAACTATTCATTTATTAAATATAAAAAAATTAGGAAGTAGACATACAAACATGCAATGGATTAAATTACCACCAAAAATTTACTTTGAAAAGAACTCTACTCAATATTTAGAAAAAATGCCTAATATTTCAAAGGCATTTATTGTAACTGATGAAGCAATGGTAAAACTAGGTTATGTTGATGTGATCAAATATTATTTAGAAAAACGTGAACAAAATGTACAAATTGAGATTTTCTCAGATGTTGAGCCAGACCCTTCAGACTTAACTGTAATCAAGGGTGCTGAAAGAATGAGATACTTCCAACCAGACGCTATTATCGCTTTTGGAGGAGGCTCAGCAATGGATGCAGCAAAAGGTATGTGGATGTTTTATGAATATCCAGAAACTACGTTAGAAGGCCCTAAACAAAAGTTTTTAGACATTCGCAAACGTGCTTATAAGTATCCTAAGCTAGGTCGACAAGCGCAATTTATAGCAATTCCTACAACATCAGGAACAGGTTCAGAGGTAACACCATTTGCAGTAATTACGGATAAAGCAAAAAATATTAAATATCCATTAGCAGACTATGAATTGACACCAGATGTAGCAATTATTGATCCTCAGTTTGTAACTACTGTTCCAAAAAGTATTACAGCTGATACTGGGATGGACGTTTTAACTCATGCAATTGAAGCATATGTTAGTGTTTTAGCAAATGATTATACAGATGGATTAGCTCTTCAAGCCATTAAACTTGTTTTTAAGTATCTTCCTAGAGCGTATCGCGATGGTAATGATTTTGAAGCACAAGAGAAAATGCATAATGCTTCTGCTATTGCAGGGATGGCATTTGCAAATGCTTTCTTAGGTATAAATCATAGTTTAGCGCATAAAATTGGTGCCGAATTCCATATACCACACGGAAGAGCAAATGCAATTTTAATGCCACATGTCATTAAGTATAATGCTAAAAATCCTACAAAGTTTACAGCTTTTCCTAAATATAAATACTTTATCGCAGATGAACGATATGCAGATATTGCTCGAATCCTAGGTTTACGTTGTTCTACAACTGAAGAAGGTGTAGAAAGCCTTATTACAGCCGTAACAAACTTAGCAAAAGAATTAAATATTCAAATGAGTATACAAGCACAAGGTGTCACAGAAAAAGAATTTAAAGAAAAAGTAGCATATTTAGCGGATAAAGCATTTGAAGATCAATGTACAACTGCGAATCCTAAATTACCACTTATTAAAGAACTTGAAGAAGTCTATATGAACGCTTTTAAAGGCTGTTAAACTAATGATAGGAAAAAAAAGCACCTGAATTGGGTGCTTCTTTTTTGTAGTAAATTGTTTTGATATAATAGGCCTATTGAAAGTATGGTGATGAAAGAATGATTTTAATAAAGAAAGATTCTTGGTGTGAAGTGATAATTAGTGATGAACATAGTAATCAAACCATCGAGGAATATTTGAAAATTTTTTGGCAATTTCCTAAAAAGCTTTTACATGAATTAAGAATGGAAAAAGGAGTAAAAGTAAACGGGGAAGTTAAACCATGGAATACTTTAATCTTAAAAGGTGATCATGTAGATATTTTGCTATTTAAGGAAGAAGAATATGGTGTAATTCCACAAAATCAATCGATTGCTATATGTTATGAGGATGACCATTTACTAATTGTAAATAAACCATTTGGAGTAGATACACATCCAAATGAAAAAGGTCAATTACATACACTAGCAAATGGTGTTGCTTATCATTTCGAAAAAAATGGTTTAAAAACAAAGGTCAGACATATCCATCGACTCGATAAAGATACAACAGGAGGTATCGTTTTTGCTAAACATGCATTGAGTAGTGCAGTTCTTGACTTGATGCTTAGTCAGAGAATGATAAAACGTATATACACTGCTCTTGTTGAAGGGAATGTAAAAACAAATGATGGAACGATAAATGAGGCGATAGGGAGAGATCGTCATCATCCAACTAGAAGACGGGTTTCTCCTAAAGGAGATCGTGCAGTAACGCATTATATAAAAATTGGATATATTCCGAAAAAAAACATTAGCCTTTTAGAATGCCAATTAGATACTGGAAGAACTCATCAAATTCGTGTGCATTTAAGTTTTTTAGGTTATCCAATCGTTGGCGATAATCTATATGGTAGCAAGTATAAATTATTAAATCGCCAAGCTTTACATGCCAGTCAAGTGAAGTTCACTCATCCATTTACGAGAGAAAAACTTTCAATTAACATTCCATTTCCCGCAGATATTCAACAAATAATAGACGATAAGTGAGATGACATAAATGATTTTAGAGATAATAGCTACTAACGTAAAAGATGCAATTGATGCAGAAAAATTTGGTGCAAATAGACTTGAATTAGTGACGGGTATGATGGAGGGAGGATTAACTCCTAGTTATTCAACGATAAAACATGTTGTCCAAAACGTTTCTATTCCAGTTCATGTAATGATACGTCCGCATAGTAAATCATTTATTTATGATAAATATGATGAAGCCGTTATATTAAAAGATATTGAAATATGTAAAGAATTAGGAGCTGCTGGAGTTGTTTTTGGTGCATTAAATGCAGACCTTACAATCAATGAGGATTTATTGATAAAAGTCATACAAAAAGTAGAAGGAATGAATTTGACATTCCATCGTGCGATTGACGATTCAAAGGATATAGTAAATTCTTTAAATACATTGCTAGAATATCCAAAAGTGACTCATATATTAACTTCTGGCGGCAAAGACAGTGCTATTGATGGTCAGGGAACGATTAATGAAATGATTAAACTGGCAAAAAATACAGAGTTAAAAATTGTAGCAGGAAGTGGCTTATCTATTGAAAATGTTTCTAATTTTATTGATTCTACTTTTGTTGAGGAAATTCATTTTGGTTCTGGAGTCCGTAAGAATCATTCATCAATCGAAGAAATTGATGGCAATTTAATGCGAAATTTAATAAATGAAATTAAAAATAGTTAATTAAATAGAGCCAATGAGTGTTTAAAATAATTTTGGTCATACTAAAAAGGTAGTCCAATTTAATTGGACTACCTTTTACACAGCTAGATACAATGAGTATTATTTATTATTTACCGATGAATTGTTGAGTCCAAGTGTTAGCTCTTGAATCGTAACCAACACCGATTTGTGTTAAGTTAGGATTTAAGATATTTGCACGGTGACCAGCACTGTTCATCCAAGCAGTAACTACTTCTTCAGGTGTTCTTTGACCTTTAGCAATGTTTTCTGCTGCATAGTTATAAGAGATTCCAAAATGTTTCATCATATCAAATGGTGAACCGTAAGTTGGAGAGTTGTGATCAAAGTAATTTTTATCAGTCATATCTTGTGATTTTAAACGAGCAACTTTTGATAATTCAACATTTAATGTAAATGGTTTTAAACCATTTTTCGAGCGTTCAACATTTGTTAATTCAAATACTTTATTTTCATAAGCATTTAAAGCTGAAGATGTTGATGGCGTTGATGTTGAAGGTGTAGATGGTTTTGTAGACGGTGTTGTTGGTTTAGTTGGTGTAGTTGGTACCGTCGGTTTTGTTGCTGGTGTAGATGGTTTAGCCGGTGTTGATGGTGTTGTAGTTCCTGGGTTAGCAGGCTTAACTGAACCTTGTTCTAATTGCTTTTTAATTGCATCTTGAATTTGCTTCATATCAAAACCTTGGCCTTGTAATACTTTACTTAAATCTATTTTCATAGCACCATTAGTAGTAGTTAAGTTTGGTAGATTAAAATAGTTGAATAAAGAATCATTTAAGTTGATAGCTTGAGTATATGATTTTGTATCCTTATTGATTGTATCTGCCTTTACTGCGCTTACAGGAGCACCTACTAGTAGAGTAGCAGCCATTGTTGATAAAGTTATAATTTTTTTCATGTTCTTTCTCCTCCATTTGTTTGGTTATTGTCTCGCTGTACAAGTAATACTTTAGCATGAAAACGCGTGACATAATTATGGGAAAAAATGGCGAACAAAATTTGAGGATTTTTTTGGTAGAAAAACTAAAGTTCATAAAATAGAAAAATCCTTATCTAGCCTACTATTTTACTAGAATAATATTGAGTTGCGTATGTAAGTTTCTTCAAAAAATTTCCATATAAAAAATGAATATAAGAGAAAACATCATAATTCACCGTTATATTCATGGAATAAAAATCCATTTTTGTTTTTATTCAGTTACGTTTGTAATCATTCTGTAAAGAACGTATTGAGGGTGACTAATTTGAAATTATATATTGATGACACACGAGCTGTGCCTTTTGGTTTTATACTAGTTACTTCAGTTGATGAAGCAATTGATAAATGTAAACTATATGAATTTAATCAGATCTCATTAGATTTTAATTTAGGTTTTACGAAAAAGAACGGGTTAGATTTTATCGTAGAATTTTTTTCGCAAGGATTTTATGTACCACATCTTAATTTTCATAGCGATGACTCGATAGGTGTTTCAAAAATGATCAGTGAAATTAATCGGAAGATAATAGAAGGCGAAATAAATAAAGAGATAAAAATAACAAGGATTAGTTATTAAATACGATATTTAATAGAAGATCTAATTCTCTTTAATGTACATATTTAATTGTATGGTTTTAGAAAAATCATTTATATAGAGGAAACACGTATTTTTTTGAGTGTTTAAGATATGATATCAATAAAAAAAGCTTGTACCAGTGGGTACAAGCTTTTTCTTTATTTTACTGATTTCTTCAAGTCTTCAGCAACAAACTCTACGTTTGTACCTACAACAACTTGAACGTTTTTATCATCTAATTTAATAACTCCACGAGCACCAGCTTTTTTAAGAAGTGACTCATTTACTTTCGAAGTATCTTTTACTTGTAATCGTAAACGAGTAGTACAGTTATCAATATTTAATAAGTTTTCTTTTCCACCTAAACCTTGGAGATATAAAGAGTCACCAATTTCAGTCGTTACTTCATCAGATTCTATTTCCTCATCTTCACGACCTGGCGTTTTAATGTTAAATTTAATGATTGCAAAGTAGAATACAATGAAGTAAATTACTGCAAATACTAAACCTACAAGAATTAATAAAATTGGTTTTTGAGCAATATTAAAGTTTAGAATATAATCTATGAATCCTGCAGAGAATGTAAATCCACTCTTAATTCCTAATGCATTTACGATACCCAGTGATAGACCAGTTAATATAGCATGGAATGCATATAAAACTGGAGCGATAAACATGAATGCAAATTCGATTGGCTCAGTGATACCTGTTAAGAATGAAGTTAAAGCTAGACCTAAAAACATTCCTGTTACTGTTTTACGTCTTTCAGGTTTTGCAGCAGCGATCATAGCAATTGCAGCTGCAGGTAGACCAAACATCATGATAGGGAAGAATCCTGTCATAAATGCACCAGCAGTTTTGTCTCCAGCGAAGAAACGATTTAAATCACCATGAACTAATTTACCAGCTGCATCTGTGAAGTCACCTAAATTAAACCAGAAAATTGTATTTAAAACGTGATGTAATCCTAATGGGATTAAAATACGGTTTAAGAAGCCGAATACTGCAGCTCCGATTGGACCAAGATCGATAATCCAGTTACCAACAGAGTTAATTGCATCTTGAATTGATGGCCATACATAACCGAAAATACCAGCTAAAATAAGCATAACGGCTGAAGTAATAATTGGAACGAAACGTCTTCCACTAAAGAAACCTAACCATTCAGGTAATTTAATTCCACTGAAACGGTTATATAGTAAACCAGCGATAACCCCAGCGATAATACCACCAAGAGTAGCCATATTAATATCTTTATTAATAGATGTTGCTCCTGCAGTTAATACGAAATAACCAATCGCACCTGCTAGACCTGCTGCACCATTACCATCTTTAGAAATACCGATTGCAACACCGATGGCAAAGAGTAATGCAAGATTTGAGAAAATTGCATTACCTGCCGCCGCCATAAATGGGATGTTAAGTAAATCAGGTTGTCCAAAGCGCAGTAATAATCCTGCTGCAGGAAGAACAGCGATTGGTAACATTAATGCTTTACCAATACGTTGTAAAAAACTAAGCATAAGTTTTTCCTCCAAATAAAATATAATGATTACGCTTTCAATATTAACCCAAATTGACTAGCTTGTCTATACAACTAGTTATATTAATTTTTGAATTTCTGAAAAAAATTTAAAAATAAATAGGGAAGACAAGAATCTCCCCTATATTAAGCCATTTTATATAGTTATTTGTGAACTTAAATACCTTTTAAATGACTTTGTGCTTGTGCAATTAATCGTTTCGTAATTTCTCCTCCAACTGAACCGTTAGAACGCGCAGTTGTATCTGACCCTAATGTTACGCCAAATTCGTTGGCGATTTCATATTTGAATTGATCAAGTGCTTGTTCAACACCTGGAACTAATAATTTATTTGTACGTGCCATGATTTTCACCCCTTCTTGTAAGTAATATCTTACATTTGTATTTTTAACAAATAGGTGTTATTCATGCTTGGTAAATACAGTCATATTAGGATTAAGTTAACTTTTTAACCAATGCAGATCCTTCAACTACTAAGAGATTATTCTGGTTATATACATTCGTTTGCAAAGTTAATAATCTTTTATCAATCCTTTTAGTTAAGACTTTGACTTTTACCGTAATCGTATCATTAATTTTTACAGGTGCTTTAAATGATACTTCTTGTGACAAATAAATTGTATTTTTTCCAGGTAGTTTTGTACCAAGTACTGAGGAAATAAAACTACAAATTAACATGCCATGAGCAATTCTTTCTTTAAAGATACTTTCTTTCGCGAAATCATCTAAAAGATGAATCGGATTTACATCTGTTGAGATCGCAGCAAATTGTTCAATCATTTCCGATGTAATTTCTACTTGAAGATTAGCTTCATCACCAACTGAAATAGAGTCAAAATGAACTTCCTGTACGCGTTTTGCACTTTCGAAAATATTCATTTTGTACCATCCTTTCTATGTTGAACTAATCAGCTATTCAAGGAAAGAAAATTATAGTTTTGTAAACGAAAGATCTTGAAATTGTTTTAACCAATCTTCCTGACTTTTTTGAAATTGTTGATATAAGTTAGTCCAGTTCGGAAGAGTAGAGTTACTTAATGGTTGATTAAAAAATTGTTTGAAAAACTGTTGTTGCTGATTCGTGAATGAGTTCATTGTTTGGAAAAAGGATTGATATGGGTTTTGGTTCAAATTTGACCAATATGTTTGGAATGGCGCAAATTGATCAAATAATTTTTTCCATGTTTGTTCATATGACTCTTGATTTAGAGTAGGCTTCACTTCATTAACTAGTTTGACCATTTCTTGGAATTGTTCATATGATTTTTTTTGTTGCTCTTGCACTTGCTCGTTTAAAGTTTTCCATTGCTTTGCTTGTTCTTGTAACATTGACTCTGTCCATTGCTGAATTTGTAATTGATTATCTAATAAATATTGAAGCATTTTTTTGAAATTCTCTGCAGCCTGTTCTGTTGGGATATCTACTGTTTTTTCAGACATGATTAAATCCTCCTAAAATTTATTATTGATATGCAAAAGCATTTTCAATCTTTGTTAAACTTTTCGTCAGAATTGCTAAAAGGGAAGAAAGAATTAGTATAAATTGAGAAAAATGTTTGGAGCATTTGATTATATTGAGTGAATGAAGAATGACATGTTTTTAAATATTCTTCTCCAGCAGCTGTTATTGAGTAGATACGTTTAGCAGGACCCTCGTTTCCATGTTCCCAACTCGATTGAATATAACTTTCTTTCTCAAGTTGTCTTAATATGCGATAAACATTGCTTGAGTCAATTGTTGTAAAGCCTAAATTGAATAATTCTTGCATTAGTTTATATCCATGCATATTCCATTGTTTAAGACTAAGGAGCAAAAAGGGAACTAAGAAATTTTTCGGTAATGTAATCGAATCTGAGGAATCTTGTTTTGTGTTTTGTTGTTTATTTTTACTTGTCTCTTTATCATTTGTTGTCATAAAGTATTGTTCCTCTCTATAACGTAGTAATGTAATCGTTCCATAAGTGTAATTTACACTTAGTTGATTTTATTGTCAATGTATTACGAATATAATGAATATTAAAAAACAATTTTCGACACTCGTTGTAGAAATATCACGAAAATATAGGATTGTTTTGTCAATAACATGTTTTCTATACTTAAACATAGAGTGAGGAGGAGAAACATGTCAGAACAAAATTTTTCAGATCCGTTAAAAATGTGGAAACAGTTATACGATGTGAATGAAAAATACTGGGGAAAAATGATGAACGATGTTGTTCAAAAAGAAGAATTCTCAGAGTGGATGGGATCTGTCATCGATTTTAACCTTTACTGTAAAAAGGCTTTGAATGACCAATCGAAGGTTTTTTTAGAAGCCTCGAACATTGCTTCGAAGGAAGATATTGCAAATGTTGCAAGTTTAGTAATTAATTTAGAAGCAAAAGTTGATACACTTGATGATCAACTTTTTACTCAAAGCCAACAGGAACCAGATGTTTTAGCATTAAAAAAAGATATTGCAAAAGTAAAATCTGATACTAAATCGATTCATCAGCAAATTAATGAATTAAAAGCTGAAACACAAACGATTCATCAACAATTTAATGAATTAAGTACATCTTTGTTAAACATAGAGCAACTTTTACAGCAATTAACATCAAAAAAATAATTGGGTAAAGAGGAGAATGATTCATGGATTTAGTAAATCGTGTAGCAATCGTAACAGGTGGCGCAAAAGGAATTGGAAAAGCAATTGCATTTTCTTTGGCAAGGAAGGGTGCAAAGGTTGTTATTAATTACAATAACAGTGAGGCACATGCAAATGCTGTCGTAGATGAACTTTATGCAGAAGGATTTGAGGCTCTAGCTGTTCAAGCAAATGTGGCTGAATTAGATCAAGCAAAAGCACTAGTTGAGCGCACGATTGAGCATTTTGGTCGATTAGATATTATTGTTAATAATGCTGGGATTACGAGAGATCGTACTTTCAAAAAGCTAACTGAAGAAGATTGGCATGAAGTTATAAACGTGAATTTAAGTAGTGTTTATAACACATGCAATTCTTCGTTAAAATATTTATTAGAATCTGATAATGCACGAATCATTAATATTTCCTCGGTCATCGGTCAAGCTGGAGGATTTGGTCAAACAAATTATTCTGCAGCTAAAGCCGGCATGATCGGATTTACTAAATCTTTAGCAATTGAATTAGCAAAATCTAATATTACTGTAAACTCTGTATGTCCTGGTTTTATTGAAACTGACATGCTTAGTGATGTTCCTGAAAATGTGAAAGAGCAAATAAAAGCTAAAATTCCAAAGAGAAGATTTGGAACAGTTGATGAAATTGCAAAAGCAGTTGTTTACTTATGCGAAGACGGAGAGTACATTACAGGTCAACAAATTAATGTAAACGGCGGACTTTATGTATAATCATTAAATTTGATTACAAATTTTATATGTAAAGGGGGATGTTTATGATTAGTTCAAAAAGTCTTGATTCGACATCTGAAGTGCTACCTCAAGGGCTAAAAGAATCGTATAATAGATTAAAAAGAACAGCGGATATACTGATAAAAGAAGGAGAGCCATTAGTAGGGCAAACTCCTAAAGAAGTTATTTGGACTAAAAATAAGAGTAAACTCTACCGCTATATACCAACTGCTAAAAAACTTAAAAAGACGCCAATTCTTTTAGTTTACGCTTTAATTAATAAACCATATATTCTTGACCTTACTAAAGGAAATTCATTTGTAGAGTATTTAGTAGGCGAAGGTTTTGATGTTTATTTATTAGACTGGGGAACATTTAGTTATGAGGATCGTCATTTGAAGTTTGATGATTTTGTCCATGATTATATTGCAAAAGCAGTAAACCGAGTGCTGCGATTTTCAGGTGCAAGTGAGTTATCAATTTTAGGGTACTGTATGGGTGGAACTCTCACTAGTATTTATGCTGCTCTTCATAAGGATGCACCGATTAAAAACTTAATCTTTTTAACAAGTCCTTTTGATTTCTCGGACACAGGATTATATGGAGCTTTCTTAAATGAAAAGTACTTTGCATTAGATAAAGCTGTTGATACATTAGGCAATATTCCACCTGAAATGATTGATTTTGGAAATAAGATGTTAAAACCGATAACAAATTTTGTGGGTCCATATGTCACACTTTTAGATCGATCAGACAATAATAAATTTATTAAATCATGGCAGTTAATGCAAAAGTGGGTTGCAGATGGAATTCCGTTTCCGGGTGAAGCTTACCGTCAATGGATCCGAGATTTTTATCAGCAAAACAAATTAATCAAAGGTGAATTAGAAATTAGGGGTAGAAAGGTAGATCTTTCTACAATTAAAGCAAACGTATTAAATATTTCTGCTACGAAAGACCATATCGCAATGCCGTGTCAGGTTGAAGCACTAAATGAACATATTTCTAGTGAAGATAAACAATATGTTTCAGTTCCTTCTGGACACGTTTCTGTTATGTTTGGTCCAGCTTCATTAAACATCACTTATCCGACAATTGGTAAATGGTTAAAAGAAAGATCTTAAAAAATGTTATTACTATTTTAGTCATTATAAATTTAATCACTTCATATTGCACGATCAAAAATCTCACTTTAAAAAAGTGGGATTTTTTTCATGTAATTGACAAAAACTAGCATTAGACAAAAGGTGAAAGGAGAAAAATATGAAAGTTGTAAGTGGAAAGCTTTTATGGCCAACAACTTATACAAATAAATTTGAAACAGTTAAAAAATTAGATGAAGACATCGCATGTGACATTGTCATAGTTGGTAGCGGAGATTCTGGGAGTCTAAGTGCATATGCTTTTAGTGAAACGGGTGCTAAAGTAGTTGTCATTGATAAACGAAATATTGCTCACGGAAGTACAAGTGCAAATACAGGATTATTACAATATTCAAATGATAAACCACTTTACTCCTTTATCAATTCATATGGTAAAGAAAAAGCTGTTCGACATTATCAACTATGTCAAGATGCCATTGATGGTATTGAAAAAATGGTGCAAACATTCGATTTTAATCCAGACTTTATAAAAAGGAATAGCTTGTATTATGCAAGTGATGCGGATGGAAAAGAAATGCTAGAAATTGAATATCGTACATTAAATGAAAACGGATTTAAAGTTGAACAACTCTCCAAATCAAAAATCAAAGAGACATTTAAAATGAATAAGGAATTTGCATTATACTCAGGTAATGATGCAGAGGTTAATCCATTTAAATATTCACATGCTTTATTGCAGTACGCAATGAAAAGGAATGTAAAAGTGTATTGTGATACAGAGGTTACCCGAATTATTGGTACGAGTGATGGAGTTCAACTATTTACTCATAATAAGAAAACAATTAAAGCAAGTAAAGTGATTTTTGCAGGAGGATATGAATCTTTAGAAGTTAAAAGTGAAAAGAATGCCATATTATCTTCTACGTTCGCAATAGCTACACAACCATTACTTACTCAGAACGCTTGGTTTGAGAATTGTTTGATTTGGGAGACAGCAAGACCTTATTTATATTTACGCACCACAGTTGACGGCCGAATAATTGTTGGAGGTCTTGACGAGTCTACTGCTCTGTCGGAAAAACGAGAATCGATGTTACATCATAAAAAAGAACAACTCATCGAAAAGCTCCTCGAATTATTCCCACAATATGAAGAGGCAAAAGCGGAATACTATTGGACAGGCGTTTTTGGAGGAACGCATAGTGGCCTGCCAATGATCAGACAATATAATGAATTTCCAAACTGCTATTTTCTAATGGCATATGGAGGAAATGGAACAGTTTATAGTTATATTTTAGCCAATATATTAAAAGATTTAGTTACGATTGGCTCTCATCCCGATGCTCATTTATATATGGATAGTAAATAAAATTTAGCTGTTTCCAATATAAAATGTATAAAAAGAATTAAGTAGTAAGAAAATTTAATAGGCAATAAAAATTTGGGAGTGTATGAAATGGGATATTTGGAAATATTAAGTGAATTGTTTTTTGGCTATATCGCTCTTTTTATAGTCGTTAAATTTTTAGGAAAGACGCAGATCAGTCAAATTACTCCATTTGATTTAATTTCTTCACTTGTACTCGGAAATATATTGGGTGATGCAATCTACGATAAGGAAGCAAATTTACCTAAAATCTTATTTAGTATATTTACTTGGGGAGCGCTAGTACTTGTTACGGAAATTATTACACAAAAATCCCTTAAAGGAAGAAGACTACTAGAAGGTGATCCTTCAATCGTCATTAAGAATGGCAATGTACAATGGAGTGAGTTGAAACGAAATAGATTAGATGTAGATCAACTATTTCAATTACTTAGAGCAAAGGATACATTTTCGGTTAATGAGGTTGCTTTTGCTATTTTAGAAAATGATGGTTCAATCAGTGTACTAAAGAAATCGAATTTTGAAACACCAACTAAGCAGGATTTAAAACTAAAATTAGAAAAAGAATTTTTACCTTTAATCATTATTAGCGATGGCAAAATCATTCAGAGATCCCTTCAGTCGTTGAAAAAAGATGAGAAGTGGGTTCAAAAGAAACTTTCTGAAGCAAATTTAACCCTAAAACAAGTTTGTTTTGCTGAATGGGATTCAAAGCAATTGCATTTACATACGTATTAAAAATGTCTCTTTTTTTAATGAGTGTTGTTTTTTTAAAGACTTTTATAAAAACATATATAGAAGAAGATTAGAACGGAAGGTGCTGACACTTGTGGGGGGAGCGAGACAGATGGGACCTTTACAGTCGTCAAAAAGGTAGCCAAGATAATACTATGACGTCCTGTCGTCCTGTTGTAAAGTATGCATGATCCACATCGTGTGGGCCCGGGATCACCGCACTCACCTCTAAAAAACGAGCATCCTGGAGTGGAATTGACGTATTCTTTTTATAGTAACAAAGTTTATGGAAACACCTAAAAAAAGATAAATATTATAAAATTAAGGATGAGATAAATGAAATATTTTATATATTACTGTTTTGGAGGTACACACTCCTCGCCTCTTGCAGCAGCTTACCACTTGAAACAATTACCAATGGATCGAAAACCTACTGATGATGAAGTCAAGAATGTTTATTTATTTAATAAATTGAAACCTAAAGATGGTGGGAAAATTTTTTATCATGGTGAAGATGAAAATGGTGATAAGGTTTATACAGTCGCAAAAAGATATACTAAAAATGTACCTAATGCGATTGAAAGTTTAGGTTTAATTTTATTAAATAATGACGATAAAATTATTTTATCAAGCACATCTCCAACAGTACCACTTGCGATGACATTAGGCGGATTTACATCTAGGTTTTTACATATAGATTTTATAGGTGTACCCTTACTTGTTTTAGGTGCAAAACAAACCTATATGAATTTAATAAAACTAGTCGAAAATACTAAAAACTATCATCATTTAGCAGCTGTAAAGGTAACAACATTGGATAATAAAAACTTCAATAAAGATTAAAAAAATGGACGTAAAATACGTCCATTTTTTTAATATGTCATTTTGAGTACATCAGCTGCTTTTTTCGCATCATTTTCGATTAATTTATTGATATTGTAAGCTGAATATTCACCTTGTTTAGATAGATAATTATAGATTTGTGTATGCATGTCAATCACAGCAAGTAATTGTTTAACAAATACATCTCTAAGTTCTGCTGTAGCTGTTTCTGTAATTGCATGTGAGTACATTTTGATTAACACTTTAGTAGCTGATAGTAAATCTTCAGCTGACATTTCACTTGCTAATTTATCAGAGGCGGTATCTCTTTGTCCGACTGTAATATTACTCATGAACTGGAGTAAATCACGCAAATTATTCTCTAACTTCCCGATTGACATTTTATATAATTCTTTTAACCCAGGATCAGATATATTTTTTATGTTTGTTTTAAGCTTATACAGATAATAAGTTGTTGCTGCTACAATCTCGTGTAATTCCATGGTTTCATGCCATGCTAATGTTCTCATATTGTCCCTCCTAATCTGTACCACTTTATATTTATTCTAAAATTCATCGTTCTATGACAGTTGAGTGCTATAAAAAGTAGATGGAGTCAGTTAAAAGGGGAGGATCATACAATGAAAAAAGTATGAAATGTTGAGACAGGGTATGTTATACGATGTTAGAGTATAGTAGGAGATCGTTTTCAATGCTTTGAATTGAGTTGAAAAAGGGGAGTGCTTTAGTTTTGTATATAGAGAATGTAATCCATCAATTGAGGTTTTCAGTCGAAAGTGTATTACATATGGTAAATCGGTTAGATCATGATGATATGAATTTTCGTCACCTTGAGGAAAAGAAATCAATCGGAGACTTAGTCCAACATTTATGTGAATTAATTGAAGCGGATTTATTAATAAGTAAAGGGGCTTCAAAAGTAGAAATGAATAAATATTATCAATCCGTCAATTGTCACTCAATAGATGAAATGAAAAAACTATTAACGAGTGGACTGAATCATTTAGAGTCAGAGTATTCAATCCTTACTGAAGAAGAATTGGCAAAAAAAATACCCACTTACTGGGGAGTAGAATATACAAGGTTTGAATGGTTATTGGAGATTTTAGTCCATTTTACGCATCATCGAGCGCAATTACACATGTTAATTACTATAAAATATAGAGATTTAAATGTGATGTTGTTCGAATGATAGTAAAAGTTAAAAAGAAAAGAGATTGAGCAAAGTTAAGGGGCTAAATAGTGTCAAGAGAAACGAAAGTATGTAGTACTATTATTTCTTTCATCCTCTAAACGTAATTCCCTTAACTCTACTCGAATTAATCTCTAGTTTCATGCTGGGGATGCATAAATTGTTTCGTTGGTTCTCTTTTTTTTGTTTCTAATAAATTGGCATTTTCTTCAGTTGCCCAACCAATATCATTAGTTGGATGAACCCATTCATCGCCTGCCATTATCGAGGGATCAACATTATCTGACCAGTTATTTAATGGTGAATTAGGCGAGCTGTATTTACTATCTCCAATGACAACCCCTTGTGAGTTAATAAACGGTTCTTCCATTTTAATTTCAGTACCTTTAAACGAAGGGAAATTAGAAATATGAGGTAAGGTTTCGTTTAATACTGGAGATTCAACTGTTTGTTCTTCCTTTTTTCGTTTCATTTTTATCACCTCGACTTCATTAATATTGTTTGCTATTTAAAAAAATTAAATACAAAAGGACAGAAATCTATTTTAAAACTGCACATCCAATTGTTCGTATTAATCAATTGGGATGCAGTAAATAGACTCTGTCCTTTTAGGTTATGCCTCTAATTTAAAAAATGTTGGCTTTAATGTTTTCGGTGAAAAATATACAAGCATTGCATAGCTTCCAGTTCGATATTCTTTTGTTTTTAAGAAATGTTCAATATCAAATGTGAGTGGTTCAACTAATGTATGTTTATATAGTTCTTTTTCATTTAATTCTAAATCAATAAAATCATTTCCTAAGACATCAGGTTGCTCGATGACTCTTTTATAAACTGTTTTTGTAAATTCATGTTCAGTTAAGTCATCCCACCATGGTTTACGAGGTTTGTATTTATGATTCAAATAATAATCGACTTTCATAATATCTTTTGTAAGTGATTTATGTTTAATTGAATAATGATTTAAAAATTCGTTTAATCGCTTAAATAAATCCTCAAGCTGGTGTCCGATTCTAGACCAGCCACGCTCTTCCCAATATGAACCAAATTGTTGGAAGAAATCAAATGGACTTTCAAATTCGTGCTCAATTAAATACTCAATTGTATTATTTGTTCGATGATCATTCCAATATTTTTCTAAAACATCTTCAACCTGTTTAATTTTTACGATGTCTTCAAATGAAAGAATATTATTACCTAGTACTTCATAGGGTGCATAATCCATATATACATAATCATGTTCATGGGCTCTTAATCGTACACCAGTACCACGTAGCATTTTTAAGAATCCAAGCTGTAATTCTTCTGGGCGTAAAGCGAAAACATCATTAAATGTTTGACGGAATGAATTATAGTCTTCCTCAGGTAATCCAGCTATTAAATCTAAATGCTGATCGATTTTTTCACCATCACGAACTAGAGTAACAGTACGACAAAGTTTTTCGAAGTTTTGTCGTCGCATAACTAGCTCGTTTGTCGCATCATTTGTTGATTGGACCCCAATCTCAAATCGAAATAGACCTTTAGGTGCATTTTCATTTAAAAACTCAATGACTTCAGGTCGCATGATATCACCAGTAATTTCAAATTGAAATACAGTACCTGGGACATGTTCATCAATTAAGAATTGAAACATATCCATCGCATAACTTCGACTAATATTAAATGTTCGATCGACAAACTTAAATACCTTTGCTCCATTAGCCATAAGGTAACGGATGTCGTCTTTAATAACCTCACGATTAAAATAGCGTACGCCTACTTCAATAGAAGATAAACAAAATTGGCAATTAAATGGACAGCCACGGCTCGTTTCAATATATTGAATTCTCTTACCTAGAAAAGGGAGATCTTCTTTAAACCTATACGGTGAAGGAAGAGATGTTAAATCAAGTTTCTCAGTTTGAGGTTTAATAATGTTTTTGCCTTCATCTCTATAACCAATTCCACTTATTTTCGTAAATGGTTCATTATTTTCGATGGCTTGAAGTAACTTCTTAACTGTTATTTCTCCTTCACCAACTACAACAACGTCAATTTCCTTTACACGATCTAACCAATAATGAACATCATAGCTTACTTCAGGTCCACCAACAAAAATGGTAACGGAAGGATCGATTTTTTTATACATTTGAATTACTTCGATTGTTTGTTCGATATTCCAAATATAACAACTAAAGCCAACTATTTTTGGCTTGCGTTTATATAAATCAGTAATTATATTTAGGCTTGGGTCCTTTATCGTATATTCTGCAAGGTCGATCTCATATTCAGGCTGAGCGTAGGCTTTAATATACCTAATCCCTAAGTTAGTATGGATATACTTTGCATTTAAAGTTGCTAAAACTGCTTTCATTTGAATACCTCGTTCTTTATTATTGTCGATTTATTTTATCATAAATTAAAAGAATATCTAAATTAGTAAACAAATGTTTTTTTATCATACTAATCATCACCTTTTGACTTATTGTTCATATAATTTACTACACACAAAAAAGTTTCCCTAGGGAAAGAAGGGACTGTAAAATGAAAAAGAAAGTTATTTTTTTCACGTATATTTGCAGCAAAATTGGAGTCCTGTCTAAACAGGAAGTAAAAAAAGTATTAAATGATTAATTGATATCAAAAAAAGTGAAATGTTGTAGATAATTGAAGGTTGTTCATTTACTTAGAACTATTGACAATGAAGTCTGAAACATGACATAATTCCATTAAATAGTAAGAATAGTTTGAATTTTTAACGGTGTAACTATAGATAGTCTAATTTAATGGAGGTGTAAGGATGAGTATATTTTTAGAACAATGGAAAAAGCTTGCAAATATTAAGTGCGATTTAGCAAAAAGAGATTGGTTTTTCGGTACAAGTGGTAATTTATCGATGAAGATTTCAGATGATCCGTTATTATTTCTTGTAACAGCAGATGAAAAGGATAAAAGGGATCGATGTGATGAGGAGTTTATTGTCGTAAATGATCTAGGTGAACCAGTATTTGATACAGTATTGAAGCCGTCAATCGAAACACTTATTCATGCTAATATATATGAAAGAACATCTGCTACTTGTGTGCTACATGTACATACGGTAGATAATAATATCATTTCTGAACTATACGGAGATGAAGGTAAGGTAGAACTTGAGAATAATGAGTTGATTCATATTTTAACGGGCTCTTATTTGGAAAATAAAATAACAGTTCCAATTATTGAAAATGCACAAGATATGGACACATTTAAACGTTCGTACACACCATTTTTAACAAATGATTTTGGAGCGGTGCTTGTTAGAAATCATGGGATAACAGTATGGGGACGGTCACCACTTGAAACCAAAAAATGGTTAGAAGGAATTGAATTTTTAATTAGTTATAAAGTAAAATTAATGATGATTCAAGGCCATAAAATTAAAGCGGGTAATTAATTTAATTTATAAAAACTGAAATGGTATTGGAGTCTAAATTCCAACCTATTTCAGTTTTTTTGTTATCGTAAACTTTTTTGTAATTTAACAATGATCCTAGTTGATTTCCACTCCAGGATGCTCGCTTTCCGTGGGGCGGGCGTTGAGCCTCCTCGCCAGAATCGCCTGTGGGGTCTCACCTGTCCCGCAGCTCCCACAGGAGTCTCGCACCTTCCGGTTCCAATCAACTTTTCATTTATCTTCTAGAGAGATCCTTTTTGAATTAAATATAATTACAATAAATGCAGTAATATAATAGAAGCTTTTTAAATGAAAGTTTAAGATTTAACTGATTTATGGTAAGATTATATCAAAAATAATCATTATAAGAAGGAATTCGTAGAAAGTCGTCTAATTTAATAAAGTAAGAACGAATATTTCATAAACTAATAAAAGACCTACTAAGTAAATCTTAGTAGGTTTCATATTGCTTGTATCTTTCTATGTAATAAAAGATAAAATGGTTATTATATCTAAACATTCTATTAAGCCATCTCAAGTGTAGATAAAAATAATAATCCTGAAGAAGGGAAAATAGATTAATGAATGAATCTCAATTAAACCATTTATTAGTATCAATCTCATTAAAAAGAGAAGAAATGGTATTTTTTGCAGAAACTAAAGGATTAAATGAACAATTGACTTTAAGAGCAAGCCAAGAATTGGACGAGCTAATTGTTTCATATCAAAAGGTATTTCAGAGAAAATCAAATCAAACTTTTTCTTTGGAAAATCGTAATATGAATCTATAATTAATTCATAAAATAGATAGAGTTATCGAAGTGAAAGAAGGGGTTTTGGTATGAATCATACAAATAGAGAAGAGATTGAACTTTCTTTAAAGCTATTTATTGTATTGTCTCGTGCGCATCGGAAAATAAATGATTCGGCAAATAAATCGATTGCTGAATTTAATTTAAATCCAACTGAATTTGCTGTTTTGGAATTATTGTATCATAAGGGAAATCAGCCACTTCAGCATATTGGTGAAAAAATTCTTATCGCGAGCGGAAGCATTACATATGTAGTAGACAAGCTAGAAAAAAAGGGATTAGTTGTTCGGAATCCTTGTAGCGAAGATCGAAGAGTAATCTATGCAGAAATAACATCGAGTGGAAATGAATTAATGAATGAGATTTTTCCAATTCATGAACAATTCTTGCATGAACAGATGAGTGATCTTTCGGATGAAGAAAAAAACTTCTTAATTCATTTATTAAAGAAAATAGGCTATCATGAATCAAATTAAAAAAGCTCATTGATTAATGAGCTTTTTTAAATTTAATTTGTTTTTGGATTTTTGTCATGTGGTAGCACTAAAATTTCAACTCGTCTATTTTTTGCTCTACCTTTATTCGTGTGATTACTTGCAATTGGTTGATATTCTCCATAACCTTTTGCGCTAAAAAGTTGTGGTTTAAGATGTTTGTTTTCTAACATGATTTTCATAAAATTTACAGCACGCGTTACACTTAAATCCCAGTTATCCTGAAATAAATCATTTTTGATTGGTACATTATCCGTGTGTCCAGAAATAATGACACTTAATGGAGGGTTTGAAATTAATAAACTTGAGATTTGTGTTGCGATACTTTTTTCATCAGTACGTACAATTGCACTACCTGAATCGAATAATACATCATTTGTAATGGTAATTAATAAGCCTTCTTCTGTTAATTGAGTTTTTAAGCTACCTTGTAGTTTACTTCTAGCAATATACTTATCAATTTTATCTTTCATTTCTTGTAAATCTTTTTGAGATGTTACACCTTGTCCTTTTTTATCTTCATCATTCTTATTATTATTTGTTTGACTAGGTTCGCTTTCAGTAGGGTAGGTCATTACGCCTGTTCCTCCACTAAATATTGTCGTGAAAGATTCTGAGATTTGTTTGAACTTTGTTGCATCAACATTACTTGATGCAAATAAGACAATAAAAAGAGCTAATAATAGAGTTAATAAATCCGCGTAAGGGATTAGCCAACTTTCATCAATATGTTCTTCATGGTCGTGATTTTTTCGCTTCTTACTCATCCATTTTCTCTCCACCTGAATTGATTAACAAACGGTCCTTAATAGGTAAGTATACTGCTAATTTTTGCTCAATTAATCTTGGAGGTTGACCTTCTAATACTGATAAAATACCTTCAATCATAATTTCTTTTCTTTTAATTTCTGATTTAGATTTACGTTTTAATTTATTTGCAAATGGATGCCAAAGTACATAACCTGAAAAAATACCCATTAATGTTGCTACGAAAGCTGCGGCAATTGCGTGACCTAATAAATTTGTATCGCTCAAATTACCAAGTGCTGCGATAAGACCTACAACTGCTCCAAGTACTCCAAGAGTTGGAGCGTATGTGCCAGCTTGTGTAAATATTAAGGCACCTGCATTATGTCTTTCTTTCATTGCATCAATTTCTTCATCTAAAACGTCTCTAATATATTCAGGTGATTGTCCATCAATTGCTAATGTTAATCCTGATTTTAAAAATGGGTCTTCGATTTCATTTAGTTTTGCTTCTAAAGCTAATAATCCATCTCTTCTAGCTACAACTGCTAAATCAGAAAACAATTGAATAACATCAAGGACACTTTCCTTTTCTTCGTTTCCAAAAATGATTTTAAATAATGATGGAATTCGTTTTAATTCACTTGTTGGAAATGCAATTGATACGGCTGCAATAGTTCCAGCGATAATAATAAGTATAGCTGCTGGATTCATAAGTACAGAAGGCGAAACACCTTTCAGTACCATTCCAACTCCTACTGCAATAAATCCTAAAATAATACCAATAATCGAGCTTTTATCCATAGTCCCCAATGTTCCTCTCTCTATTAAATCTTTATGTCTAAGTAAATTATGTCTAATTTGCAGTTTATTTGTATAAAAATGTAAAAATTTCTCTAAATTTATTGTAATTATTCAAAAAATAAAGGAAAAGGTTAATTTGTATCATTTTTCAAACAAGATAAACTGACCTTCTATATTACTATCGGTTAAAAATATTACTTATCTAGTTCTAGGATAATAATTTTAAATTTTCAGATTTTTATTAAATTTTGGTTTTTTTACTTGTCTTTTTTTTATATAATAGCAATATCACACAAAATGGAGGGATAAAGATGGGATTTCAAGATTACCAATATTCAAGACCAAATATGAAAAACATAAAAGAAGAATTTAAAAAACTATTACAAAACTTTTATGATGCTTCCACTGTATACGAACAAGAATTAGCGATGAATGAAATTAATGATATGAGAAATGAATTTAGTACAATGGAAAATATTTGTGCTGTTCGCCATTCTGTTGATACGAATGATAAATTTTATGAAGAAGAACAGGCATTTTTTGATGAGAATACACCAATTGTTCAATCTTATGGCCAACAATATTATAAAGCACTAATTGGATCCCCTTTTAGAGAACAGCTAGAAGAAAAGTACGGCGAACAATTATTTGCACTTGCTGAATGTGAAGTGAAAATCTTAAATGAAGAAGTCATTCCAGATTTACAGGAAGAAAATAAATTAACAACTGAGTATGCTAAGTTAGTGGCTGCTGCAAAACTACCTTTTTATGGTGAAGTGAAAACATTAGCACAAATTTCAGCTTATTTTGAGGATAAAGATCGGGAAGTACGAAAAGTAGCATATGATACATACTTTGGATACTTTTCAGAGAACCAAGAGAAATTCGATGAGATTTATGATAAATTAGTTAAAATCCGTGCTGGAATTGCAAAGAAACTAGGTTTTAAGAATTTTGTTGAATTAGGTTACACTCGTATGTTAAGGACCGATTATGATGCAACTGATGTAAAGAAATTTAGAGATCAAGTTTATGAGACGATTGTTCCAATTGCAACTGAATTAAGGGAGCGTCAAGCAAATCGAATTGGTGTCGATAAACTTTATTATTTTGATGATAAATTTGAGTTTGTAACTGGGAATGCAACGCCAAAAGGTAATCCTGAGTGGATTATTGAGAATGGTAAAAAAATGTATGATGAACTATCAAAAGAAACAAGTGAATTCTTCCAATTTATGCTAGATGAGAACTTACTTGATTTAGTCGCAAAAGAAGGTAAGCAAGGTGGAGGATATTGTACATATATCCCTAACTATAAAGCGCCATTTATTTTCTCTAATTTTAATGGGACGTCAGGTGATGTCGATGTACTGACACATGAAGCTGGTCATGCGTTTCAAGTATATGAGAGTAGAAAATTTAATACACCTGAATATAATTGGCCGACATATGAGGCTTGTGAGATTCATTCAATGAGTATGGAATTCTTCACTTGGCCATGGCAAGAGAATTTCTTTAAAGAAGATACTGAAAAATATTATTTTACACACTTAAGCAGTGCAGTAACATTTATTAGCTATGGAGTAGCTGTGGATGAGTTCCAGCACGCAATCTATGAGAATCCTGAATTATCTCCAGAGGAGCGTCATAGCTTATGGAAGAATATTGAGGCGAAATATTTACCGCACCGAGCAAATGATGGAAATAGTTATTTAGAAAAAGGTGGACTATGGCAGAGACAAGGTCATATTTATCAATCGCCATTCTATTATATTGACTATACGCTGGCTCAAATTTGTGCGTTGCAATTTTGGAATAAAATGCACGAGGACCGTGATGCAACCTGGTCGGATTACGTGGGACTATGTCAACTAGGCGGAAGTAAGTCGTTTTTAGGATTAGTAAGTGATGCAAAACTGGAATCTCCATTTAAAGAAGGATGTATTGAACAAACATTGGAACCCGTAAAAAAATGGCTAGATTCAGTAAATGACAGTAATTTATAAAAAAGTTTCGACCCAAATTGGGTCGAAGCTTTTTTGTTTAATAAGAAAGAAAAAAGAGAAAGTTTACAAACTTTCTCTTTTCAATCCTATTTAGTTATTTACTACTTTTGCAGGTCGGTCAGTTTTCATTGATTTCTTTTTTCTACTTGAGAAAAATAATTCGTAAACAACTGGTATGAACACTAATGTTAAGAATGTAGAAGATGTTAAACCACCTATAACTGTAATTGCTAATCCTTTCGAAATTAACGTTCCTGTAGAAGTTGTTAATGCTAAAGGTAAAAGTGCTGCAATTGTCGCAAAGGCCGTCATTAAGATTGGACGTAGTCGAGTTTTACCACCTTCGATAATAGCTTGACGAAGAGGTAATTGTTTCTGTTCAATATTTTGACCTATACGATCAACTAATACAATGGCATTTGTAGTAACAATACCAATTAACATTAATAAACCAATCATTACACTTATTGATAAAGGTTCACCCGCTATAAATAGAGCCACAAACGACCCAATCGGTACGAACACTAACGCAGAAAGGATAATAAATGGAATACGAGCTTTACCAAATGCGATTAGCATCGTTAAGTAAACTAATCCAATGGCAACTCCCATAGCTACTCCTAAATCCTTAAATGTTTGCATCGTATCATCACTACCGCCACCGCCTTCAAGCGACACATCAGAAGGTAAATCAACGTTTTTCTTAACCCCATTTATTACTGCATTTGTCACTGTTGCGATATCTTTGCCCTTTATTTGAGCAGAAACTTTCGCAAATACTTTCCCATCTGATTTTTGGATAGCAGAGAATGTTTCAACTGATTTAACGTCAGCTACGTCAGCTAATTTTATAGGGCCTAATTTGCCAAATAAGGCGATATTTTTAATATCATCTATTTTAGTAAGATTCTTATCATATGTGATTTGTACATTCTGGTCTTTTCCATCTAATTTTAGAGTACCCATATTTACTGGATTTGTTTGATCAGCAACTAAACCTAAAATCATACCTGATGAAATACCATTCTCAGAAGCTTTTTTCTCATCCACTGATACAATTACTTGTTTTTGTTTCTCAGAGAAATTATTTGTTACATATTTTAAATCATTATTTTTCTTCATATATTCTTCAACCTTTTTCGCACTTTCTTGAAGTGCAACAAGATTTGTAGAATATAGATTGATATCAACATTATTGTTTGAAGGAGGGCCACTTGACGAATTTTCTTGAAGCCCAACTTTTGCCCCTTTAATTTCCGAAGTCGCAACTTTTTCCATTTTGCTTTTTGTATTTTTAATGAAAGTGTCAACATTAGCACTGTCTTTTAAATTAATAAAATAACTTGCTTTGTTTTCAGTTTTTAAGCCAGTCATAAAGTCTCTGCTACCAACACCGGTAGAAACCTCTTTTACTTCTTTCATATTTAAGAACATATTTTCGATTTTAAGAGATACATCATTTGTCTTTTCTAAGGATGTTGATGAAGGTAATTCTAATTGTGCAATGATTGCTCTTGAAGCCTCATTAGGAATAAAAGTGAAACCTAATCTGCCTACAAGTGAAAATGAGCCTGCAAGTAAAACAATAGCTAATACGATAACTACCCACTTACGATTTAATGATTTTTCGATTACTTTTCCGTACCAAATTTGTAATTTTTCTTCTTTTTCTTCAGGTGGTACTTTCTTAAAAGAATAACGTGCAAGTATTGGAACGATTGTAATAGATACTAAAAGAGAAGCAAGTAAAGAAAAAACAATTGTTAAAGCAAATGGTAAGAAAATCTTACTAGTAAAACCACCAACAACACCTAATGGTAAAAATACTACGATTGTTGTAATTGTTGAAGAAGTAATCGCTTTTAATATTTCCTTTGTAGATGAAAGAATTAGTTCGTTTGAAATTCCTTCTTTCGATTTTCCTATACGTCGGAAGATATTTTCAATTACTACGATACTATCATCAACGACACGACCAACTGCAACTGCCATACCACCTAGTGTCATAATATTTAAAGTGATATCTAGTCGAAGTAAGAAGATAGACGTGATCAATAATGATAATGGAATCGATATGATCGCTATGAATGTTGCCCGGAAGTTTCTTAAAAAGATTAATACAGCCAGTGATGCAAAAATAGCACCTAATAGACCTTCTTTAACAAGTGATTCTACAGATTGTTTTACGCCTTCTGCTGAGCTATATCCAACCTTATAAGTAATATCTTTTTTATATTTGTTTAAGACTTTAATAACTTTATCAGCCACTTCAACTGTATTTGCATCTTGCTTTTTAGTAATTGCCATTGAAATAGAGTCATTTTTGTTATATCGAATTAATTCATCTTGAGATTCAACTGATTCAATCTTAGCTATATCACTTAATAATACTTTTGGTTGAGTTTTTGCTGCATTTTGGTTTGTAGAACTAGAACTAAAATTTGTAGCTTGTAATTCTAAGTTCTTTAACTTTTCAACCGTATCTATTTTTTCCTCAACACGAATTGGTACATTTATATCACCGTCAGTGATTTTACCAGCTGGGAAAGAAAGTAGTTTTGCATTTATTTGATCTTTTATTGCAGAAAGCGAAAGTCCTAAATTGGCAATCTTTTGTTTATCTACTTCAATGGATAGAGAAGTAGATTTTCCACCACCAATTGTTACACTGTTTACACCCTCAATTTTATTTAAGGAAGGAACGATCTCGTCATTTAATAATTTTTCAATGTCTGACCCATTTTTGGAAAACAATGAAAGGTAGTATATTGGAAATGACCCAAACGAAAAGCGATCTACTTTTGATGTTGTATTTTCAGGTAAACCAGCATCCTTTATAGTTGAATTGATCTGTTGTTCAACTTTATCCATATCAGTATTAAATGGAAATTCTAAATTAATTGCTGAGACACTTTCAAAAGAAGAACTAGAAAGTGTTTTTAAACCTTCAATTGACTTAAATGAGTTTTCAAGTTTTGATGTAATTTTTTCGTTAACATCTTCGGGTGCAGTTCCTGGATAAATGACTTGAACTGAAATTGCAGGAAACTCTATATCTGGAAGTTCCTCTACTTTTAATTTTGAGTAAGAGTATAGTCCACCAAATATTAATAAAAATGAAATGATGAATACAGCTGCTGAATTTTTTAAACTAAATTTTGTTAAAAAGTTCATAAAATGCCTTCCTTTCTAATTATGGTAATTATTTTAAATCATTCTGAAGAATTTAACAGAATTTTCAAAATAAATTAACCGGTCTTGTGTCTGGTTCTTGTTAATGGTTTTAAATATTTTTAATACTTATGTAAGAAAATTGTTTACATATATTCTACCAATTAGTGAAAGGATAAAGTGACTAGAAATTACTTTTAACGGAGGGAACAATTATGACAAAATCTAAGAAAGAAAAGGAACGATTCTGGAATGAAAGAAAAACGAACCAACAACCGCATGACAAAGTAAAACCTTTTAAAGAATTGGACAAAGAAACTAAATAACTCACTCCTTTCATTTATTTCTAAAAGGTTTTGTCCAACTATAATCAAACTATCAACATTCACGTTAACAAGTGTAATCATAAAAAAAAGTCCCGTGTAGCACACGGGACCTAAGACTGATTTGATTAATGAATGTTCAATAATGTTTACATCTATAAAGTAGAATTATGTAGAATAAATTTTTCCTCTACTAATTTTACTCGGCAGTTCTTACTATTTTATAGTTTTTATGGTTTACCACTGTAAGTGGTTCCATTTCCAAATCTCTAAAGTTTTCCATTATGGATATGTCAACAATGACAGAATTTTTATTTACTTTCTGAACTCTACCTTTTAACCCCTGTTTAAACTCAATGATATTCCCTGCTTCTGCAATTTTCATGAGCATTTCTCCTATAAGAAAGTTTTAACTTGACACCTTAATAATGCATGAAAACGGTTTAAAGGTAAAGAGAAAATTTAAATTTTTTTACAATTAAGTCTATTTTCTCAAATAATTATGTTTAAAAATTAAAAGAAAGGTAAAAATGGATGTAGCACTTTTTGGAGGTTACTTCTATTGAAAGACGGTAAAGATGAATTTTTGTATGAATTAAGTGAAGAAATTTCTGAGTTAGTTAGCAGAAATACATTAATTGGTGATCCTATTTTATTTTTTGAGAATATCATTTTAATACCCTTTTTTGAAATGGTTGCAATTCTTGGAGAAGGTCATACGGCTGTCAATTTGGATTATTCAGGTTCAGGGGTAGCCATATTGCCTAAAGCTTTTTTAATTCTTAAAGATGGGAAAAGTGAAGTTCTCCTATTAAATAAAAAGATTTCTACTATGGGAGTAACTGAGAAAATCTTAGACGTAACATTTTAAGTTCCAAATCACGACTTTGTTTGATAATGTTAGAGGAAAGATTTTAAAATTAAGGCTTAATAGTTTAGTTCTTGTTTATGAACGACTAACTACCTAAACGTTACATTAAGGAACGAGGGGGAGGCTGGTGAGTTCAAAAAGGAAACGGATTCTCTTTTACCAGAGCCAATTTTAAAAAATATTTCTACTATATAAGGGTGAGTTTATGGAACAAAATGAAATGATTAATTTAATTAATCAACTAGTTAATGGAGAAATACAAGAAATCGCAATTAAGAAAAATGATTTTTTAACTTTTAGACAAATAATAGTAACACGTGAGGATTTTAAGCATTTTCGTGGAATTGCACAACATGGTGGCGATGTAATTTACACTTATAGTGAAATTGCTAGAAGTTAAAGAAATAGTGAAAACTTTATAACATTTAACTAAGTATTCATTAAAACTTTGCTAAAAAAAAAAGTTTTTTTCGACTTTTTTCTTGTTTAGCAAGGAGTTAATGAGTACTTTTTTTGTGAAAATGACAATCGGTCAATTGACAAAAAAATCGTTTTACACTTTATTGCACTCTTCTCCATTTTTTGTTAAATTTCTCTTATTGTTTCATTCTAGATGAACTTGTCGAAATGTTTATTTTTTAATTTAAGAAACTATATGTTGTGTTTGTTCTAAAAAGGTAATACAATATGTAGGTATATAACATGAGATTTTTCAATATTCTTACATATTAACGAGGGTGATTATATGGTGATAGTTTACAGCTCAATGACTGGCAATGTTAAACGATTTGTCAATAAAATTAGAATGCCGTCAATTCAAATAAAAGATGGACTTACAATTGAAGAACCGTATATTCTCGTAACTTATACAACTGGATTTGGTAGTGTACCTGATAATGTAAATCATTTTTTAAAACAAAATTCACACTATCTTAAAGCAGTAAGTGCAAGTGGTAATAGAAACTGGGGAGATTCATTTGCAGCCAGCGCGGATAAAATATCATCAACATATAACGTACCAGTTTTGTCAAAATTCGAGATGTCTGGGACAAATCGAGATATACAATATTTTCTTGAGGGAGTGAAAAAGCTTGAGACATATTGAGCTTAATAATGAATTAACGATTAAAAAGGATGGTTTTTTTGATCTTGCGAAAGATAAAGAAGCGTTACTTTGCTTTTTAAAAGAAGTGGAAGACAGAAAAATTCAATTTTCTTCTATAAAAGAACGCTTGAACTATATGATTCAAGAAAACTATTATTATAACGTAGAGCTAGAATACTCCTTTAATGAAATAGAAAAAATGTATGACCTTGTATATAAAGCTGGATTTACGTTCCAATCTTATATGGCTGCATCAAAATTCTTTAAGGATTATGCTTTAAAAACAAATGATGGAAAATTTTATTTAGAAGGCTATGAAGATCGTATAGCAATAGTTGCTCTATATCTAGGTAGAGGCAATATTGAAAAAGCTCTAAAATTAGCTAAGATGATGATTCAACAAAATTACCAACCTGCTACACCAACATTTTTAAATGCTGGAAGAAGTAGAAGGGGTGAAATGGTATCTTGTTTCCTTCTTGAGATGGATGACAGCTTAAATTCAATCGGTTTTCAAATTAACACGGCAATGCAGCTATCAAAAATTGGTGGTGGTGTTGCACTGAATTTATCTAAGCTTAGAGCTAGAGGAGAACAAATTAAAGAGATTGATAACGCTGCAAGTGGTGTTGTTCCTGTAATGAAATTATTAGAAGACTCATTCTCATATGCTAATCAGCTTGGACAACGAAAAGGTGCTGGAGCTACTTATTTAAATATTTTTCATTGGGACGTAATTGAATTTCTTGATACAAAAAAAATAAATGCAGACGAAAAAAGTCGCATTCAATCACTATCGATCGGATTAATTGTTCCTAATAAATTCTTTGAATTGGCAGAGAAAAATGAGCCATTCTATGTATTCGCACCATACACAGTATATAAAGAATATGGTGTCTATCTGGATGATATTGACATTGATGAAAAATATGATGAATTAGTTAAGAATGATAAAATTAAAAAGAGAAAATTAGATTTAACTGCGAGAGATTTACTGGTTAAGATCGCAGCAATTCAATTAGAATCTGGGTATCCATACTTAATGTATAAGAGCAATGCAAATAAGCAGCATGCTTTAAAGGATATCGGCGAAATTAAAATGTCTAATTTATGTACTGAAATCTTCCAGCTTCAAGAAACATCTGAAATTAATAATTATGGTTCTGAAGACCAAATTAAACGAGATGTAAACTGTAATTTAGGCTCATTAAATATTGTTAATGTAATGGAAAATAAAGCGATAAAAGAATCAGTTCATGTTGGTATTGAAGCTTTAACAGCTGTATCAGATATGACTGAGATTGAAAATGCACCTACAGTTAAAAAAGCAAATGATGAGCTTCATTCTGTTGGATTAGGTGCTATGAACTTACATGGTTACTTTGCAAAAAACGGTATTGCTTATGAGAGTGAAGAAGCAAAAGATTTCGTTCGAACATTCTTTATGATGATGAATTTCTATTCAATCGAAAAAAGCATGTTAATTGCAAAAGAAACAGGTAAAACATTCAAGGACTTTGAGAAAAGCGAATATGCAAAAGGTACTTATTTTGAAAAGTATACAGAGCAGTCATTTGAACCAAAATCTCAAAAAGTAAAAGAGTTATTTAACGGAATATATATCCCAAACGAATTTGATTGGGTAACATTATGTAAGCAAGTACAAGCATATGGTTTGTATAACAGTTATCGATTAGCAATTGCACCTACACAATCAATTAGCTACATTCAGAATGCGACCTCTTCAGTTATGCCAATTGTAAATGTAATAGAATCTCGAACATACGCAAATTCTACGACTTATTATCCAATGCCATATCTATCTCAAAAAAGTTTTTGGTATTACAAATCTGCTTATGATGTAAATCAATATAAATTAATTGATTTGATTGCGGAAATTCAACAACATGTTGATCAAGGAATCAGTACGATTTTATATGTAAATAGTGATATCTCTACAAGAGAATTAGCAAGATATTATATCTATGCAAATAAAAAAGGATTAAAGAGTTTATATTATACTCGCACTCGCAAACTAAGCGTTGAAGAATGTATCAGTTGTTCAGTTTAAGAAATGTGGAAGTATCAAAACTGTGCTACTAGACATTAGAAATGCAAAACATAGTCAATACCTGAACTATATCTAAATTAAATTTAATAATTATGCGAATTGGAAAGCTCGATTATAGAATGCAAAAGCAAACAATTCTATATTATCGGGCTTTCTTTAATGACTAGGGGGCAATAAAAATGAAAGCTGTGAACTGGAATAAGAAAGAAGATGACTTTAGTTTAGTTTTTTGGAAACAAAATTTATCACAATTTTGGACAGAAGAAGAAATAGTCGTCTCTTCTGATAAAAATACATGGAACACTTTATCAAAAGATGAGCAGGATACATTTATAAAAGTACTAGGTGGACTTACTTTACTTGATACTAAGCAAGGTGGAGAAGGGATGCCACTTATTTTAGTTCATTTAAAGAATTTACAAGCAAAAAGTGTACTAGCCTTTATGGGAGCAATGGAAGAAGTACATGCGAAAAGCTATTCACATATATTTACAACACTTGCTACTGAAGATGAAATTGATGAACTTTTTAAATGGGTTGACGAGCACCCAATTTTAACGAAAAAGTCAGAACTAATCTCATCATATTACTTAAATTTATTAAAGAGAGATGTGTCATCTGAAGAGCTATATATGGCTATGGTTGCAAGTGTCTTTTTAGAGAGTTACTTATTTTATAGTGGATTTTTCTTCCCTTTATATTTAGCAGGTCAAGGTAAGATGACTGCAAGTGGTGAAATCATTAATCTGATTTTACGTGATGAAAGTATACATGGAGTATTCGTTGGTATTTTAGCACAGCAAATATATGAAGAATTTACAGAAGAACAAAAAACTCGACTATATACGGAAACAATGTCATTATTAGTTCAGCTGTATGATATTGAATTGCAATATACAGAAGACATCTATTCATCAATCGGTTTAGTAGATGAAGTAAATAAATTTATCAGATACAATGCAAATAAAGCACTTATGAATTTAGGATTTGATCAGTACTTTGAAGAAGAGGACATTAACCCAATCGTTCTAAATGGTTTGAAAACAGATACAAAAAACCATGATTTCTTCTCTGTAAAAGGTAATGGGTATGTAAAAGCTGTTACAGTGGAAAAATTAACAGATGAGGATTTTATTTTTGAATTTTAACAGTTAGGAAGTATGTCTATGAAAGCATTAGTTTTTAGAGAGTTCGGTAGTTCAGATGTTTTGAAATTTGAAGATGTAGAACGACCAATCATATCAGAAAATGAAGTATTAATTGAGATGAAGGCTGTTGGGGTTAATTTCGCTGATATTTACCGTCGTAAAGGTAATTATCATTTAGCTGGAAATCCACCTTATATATTAGGCTATGAAGGTGCAGGTATCATTTCAGAAGTTGGCTCGGATATAACAGATTATAAAATCGGAGATCGAGTTGCATTCGCTGATGTACCTTACGCAAATGCTGAATATGTAGCTGCGAAAGAATCTCATATTGTCCCAATTCCTAATGAAATTAGTTTTGAGATTGCTGCATCAATCATGTTACAAGGATTAACTGCTCATTATTTGATTAACGATAGTTATAAAATAAAAGCTGGAGACATAGCGCTTGTTCATGCTGTTGCAGGTGGTGTTGGTCAGTTGTTAACTCAAATGATTCGATTAAAAGGTGGCGAGGTAATCGGACTGACCTCTTCGCAAGAAAAAAGAGAAAAAGCTCTATCTATTGGTGCGAAAGAAGTTTTTCTTTATAACGAGAATTGGGTTGGATTAACAAAAGATATAACAAAAGCAAAACATGGCGTTGATGTAGTTTATGAATCCGTAGGTTCTACAATAATGGATAGTTTTGAAGCAACGAAAGTACATGGTACAGTGGTATTCTATGGTATGGCTGACGGAGATCCTGTTCATATTGATCCGAGAATGTTAATGGATACTTCAAAGACATTAACGGGTGGAGACTTATGGAATATCCTTATTTCCAAAGAAGAAAGACTAAATAGAAGTAATGAATTATTTACTTGGATTGCTAATAAACAAATTGAGATTCAAGAACCGACCGTTTTTGAATTAAAAGTTGGTAAACTAGCACATGATTTATTGGAAAGTAGAAAATCTACGGGTAAAATAATTTTAACGGTTTAATGAAAAATAGTTTTTCCCCCTTATGTATAAGGAAAAGGGGGAGATGAAATGGAACTTTGGTTTAATTTTATTAAAGAAGTAGGATTTCCAATTGCAGTTACATTGTATCTTTTATATCGAATTGAACATAAATTGGATCATGTGATTGTTTCGATAAAGGAACTTCCAAATCAAATCAAATGAACGGTGTAAAAATTAGATTCTCTTAATTTTATCGAACATAATAGTACTTAAAAGTGACCAAAACTTTACTGTTTTGGTCTTTTTTTTTTATAGACTTTGTTGCTAGTAAATAAGGGAATGAATAGATTGTTGATTTTATGGAGTTTTTGATAAATTAAACTCGTAATCAAGAAGATGATTGTAGCAGAAGGTGCGAGTCTCTTGAGGAAGTTGTGGGACAGGAGAGAAGCACGCAAAGAGTCAAAAAGGTGGGTATGCTAATACCACGACTTCCTATCGTAAGGCATGAATAACCCACGTTCGTGTGCGGCCAGGAGGCTAATCTCCCTCCCCACGGAAAGCGAGCATCCTGAAATGGAAATCTAGTATGGTTAAGAGCCTTTTTATTTGGATGTTTAGAGTGGATAGAATTTATAGGTTATGGCAGTTTTAATTTGAAAAAACTAAAAAAAGCTGTCAAAAACAATCGCGACAGCTTTAAATAGACTAGTTATATAGTTGATGTTATTTAACTGGTAATGTGATTGTAAATGTTGTGCCACTTTTACCACTAAATACAGAAATTGTACCATTGTGATTTTGAATTATTTTCTTTGTTAAAGATAAACCAAGTCCTGTACCATTGTCTTTAGTTGTAAAAAACGGATCAAATATATAAGGTAAGTCAGCAGGTGGAATTCCAGACCCATTATCTTTAAATACGATATAAATTAAATCATTTTCAATAAATGTTGAAAAATTTATTGTAAGTAACCCATCTTTTTTTGCATCAAATGCATTATGAAATAGGTTAAGAAATACTTGAACGAGTTGATTTTTATCAAAGTATATTTTGTTTTCATTTAATTCAGTGGATAGATTATATTCGATATTGATATTATTCAAAACTGTCTCACTAAATAATAATTGTTTCATGTAATTTGATAAAAAGGTATTGATTAGAATCGGTTCAGGTTTATAGTTTGCATTTTTTGTAATTGATAAAAAGTCAGTTATTATATTGTTGGCTCTGTCTAATTCTGGTATTAATAAATCATTAAATAATTGTTTATATTGGCTTGGTGATTCTTCTTGTAAGAATTGTAGATAGCCTCTTACTGTTGTAAGTGGGTTACGTACTTCATGAGCTATACCCGCAGCGATTCTTCCTGACATGGCTAGTTTCTCAGATTCCCTTGCATCATTTAAATTATGAAATACACCTATTACTCTAGCAATATCGCCTTCTAAATCCCGAACTATACGAGTATTAATAATGCCATAATCAATATTCAATATTTCCTTATTATAAAACTCTTCACCTGAATAGAGTGTTTGTAATAAGAATATATCTTTTTCGTCTATTTTTAGGAGCTCTTTAATATGTCTACCAATGTATTCATATTTTTTTATTTTAAAATCTATGGCAACTTGCTGGTTATACAGAGTAATAATGCCATTTTTATCTATAAATAAGACTTGATGTGGGAAAGCATCGTAAACTGATTGCAATGTTCTTTTACTATTAGTCAAAAAAGTTGAAAATTTATTATGTAATGATGGAGTCTGATCTATTTCAAAATGAGGTTTATTAAAATTTTCTTCATTAGTGGGTTGTTTTGTGTTGTATAATTCACGAGTTTCATTTGAAAATATAGAACCAGAATCTATTGTACTTAAGATTTTTTCATATGATTTTATTTTACCTTCAAGTTCAGCAATTTTATTATTTAATTCTTTAACTGTCTCGTTAATCATTTACACTATACTCCAATTTCTACTAAAATAAGTTTATACCATAGTCATTATATCAAACTATATCGTTTATTTTAATGAAAATTAGAAATAATTATTTAATAATGAAATTTAATTGGGAGAGGGTTATGGAAATAAAAATTGGAGTTACTGGTTGGGGAGATCATGATAGTTTATATCCAGATCGTATTCACTCATCTAAAAAACTTAGACAGTATTGTACACATTTTCCGATCGTGGAAATTGATTCTTCTTATTATAGTATTATGCCTCAATCGAATTTTCAAAAATGGGCAAATCAAACAACATCTGATTTTTTATTTATTGTAAAAGCATATGGAGGGATAACTGGACATGCGAGACAAAATTATTCAAAAGAAGAACAAATACAATTATTAAAGCCATTTTTGGAATCAATCCACCCATTAATTGAACATGACAAACTTAAAGGAGTATTATTTCAATTTCCACCTTGGTTTAATTGTAAAAAGGAGAATGTGGATTTTTTAAGAACACTTAAAAATGAACTAGAAAATATTCCATCTATACTAGAATTTCGAAATCAATCATGGTTTCTTCCGCAATTTTATGATCAAACCCTGAATTTTATGGAGGATGAAGGATGGATTCATTCGATTTGTGATGAACCACAAGCAGGTACTGGAAGTGTTCCAATTGTATTACATGCTTCGAATAAGGAATTAACAATTATACGATTTCATGGACGTAACGTTTACGGTTGGAATCATAATGGTCAAGAAAATTGGCGCGAAGTCCGTTATCTTTATCGATATAATGAAGAGGAATTAATTGAATGGGTTGAAAGACTAGAAGTTTTATCGAAACAAACGAAGGAAATATGTATTTTGTTTAATAATAACTCTGGTGGAGATGCAGCTGATAACGCAAAACAATTAATGAAGCTGCTAGGAATAGAATTTGGACCATCATCTACCGAGCAGCTCGAGTTATTTTAATTTGATTTTTTAATTAAATAAATAGAAAAAATATTAATAAGAAGAAATGCAACAAATGCTAACATTGGGATCGTGATAAATCCAAATAAATTTAAATAATCACCTGTGCAAGGAACAGGTCCACATTGCGTGGCAGTTTCTTTAAGCGCAGGTACTTTTTGGATGAGTATATGATAAATCGAAATACACATACCAATTGTAGATAATGGTAGTACATAAATAATGTCATTTATCTTATTTTTATAAAAGGCAATGCCTACAATAAATACGATAGGATACATGAAAATACGTTGATACCAACATAACGAGCAAGGAATCCAATGGTTAAAAATTGAAAAAGATAAACTACTAAGTGTTGCGATTATACTAACAATCCAAACGAAAAATAAGATTGATTGGTTTTTTTTCATAAATGACCTTCCCTACTATATATTCGATATTGCTATTGTACCGTTGAATGAGAGAAATGTGGAACAAAAAGTCATAGATTTTAACGATAAAAAACGATAATTCACAATTTATATACATATAAAAAGCCAGGAAAATAATATCCAGGCTTTTTTAAATTCAAAATATTAATTTTTTTAAGAAATTGCAGCATCTAAAGCGATACGAATCATATCGTTAAAAGTAGTTTGCCTTTCTTGCGCAGAAGTTTCTTCACCAGTAAAGATATGGTCACTAACAGTTAAAACAGTAAGGGCATCTACATTATGTTTTGAAGCAATTGTATATAACGCAGTTGTTTCCATTTCAACAGCCAGTACGCCATAATCTCCTAACTTCTGAACCATATCCATATTTTCTCGATAGAACACGTCAGCCGTTAATACATTACCTACTTTAACATTTAATCCTTTATTTACAGCACCATCATATGCTTTCTTTAATAAATCAAAGCTAGCACATGGAGCAAAATCAAAACCTGGGAATGTTAATCGATTCATATTTGAATCGGTACAAGTTGTCATTGCAATTATTACATCGCGTACCTTAACGTCCTTTTGAATACCTCCACACGTACCTACACGAATTAATGTTTTAACACCATAACTATTAATAAGTTCATTCACGTAAATGCCAATGGAAGGAATACCCATACCAGTTCCTTGAACAGAAATTCTTTGACCTTTATATGTACCTGTGAAACCAAGCATCCCACGAACTTCATTATAACAAACAACATCTTCTAAAAATGTTTCTGCAATATATTTTGCTCGAAGTGGATCACCTGGTAATAAAATTTTGTCAGCAATAGCACCTTGCTCTGCACCAATATGTATACTCATTTAAAAATCCTCCTTAAAAAGTTAATACAATAAACTATCTGCATCAATATTTTAGTTTCTACATTTCAAATAAAAACATTCTTGATTAAACTTTTACTTAAAGGAAAAAGCGTATCGAACGTAGTACATATTAAATATAGAAGTTTTGCTAAAAAACTAAATAAACTAGTTCAGATAATTTATGACGAATTTTAATTATTACATATGTGAAGAAATATTGAAAGAGTTTACATGTAGAATTAAGCCTACAGTAAGCTACTAGAAAACTTGACTAATCTACTATTATAAGGGGACTAAAATGATGAAATTTCGTTATACTGTATCATTATGTATCGGTATATTAATTATCTTATTAATTGGCAATCGATTTCTAACTAATCAAAGTACGGTTTCAAATGGTAACCAAGTGAATCCGATCAAGGTTCAAAAAGTAGAGTGGAATCTAAGTACTAAAAGTAATACACAAAAGGTAGACATACACTCTAAGTCCATAAGTGTACCCCAGCGTGATGAAATAAAAGTATTCATTACTTCAGAATCACTTAAATCTTATAAAGTTATTGAACCTATTTATAATGGGAAAAATCGTTTTACATTTAATTATCATTTTAAGAAAAAAACACCTTATTTTGTAAGTGTCTTTTTAAATAACCAAACAATCGATACAAAAATCTTCCAAAAAAATAAGGAACAAAAGCAATCGTTATTTCCAACATCGATTTTAACGAAAAAGTTTGATGATTTCCAAGTATCATTATTATTTGACTCGTTGCTTACAAAAAATAAGAATACTCTTAACTTCGAATTTACTAACTTCAAAGGTCATCATCCTAAAATGAGTAATCATCAAATTTATATTGTAAGTGAAGATGGGTCATTTTTTAAAATATTGAATTCTTCATCTAATAAAACTAAATTAAAGTATGAATTAACACTACAGCAGGAAGAAATGTATAAGATTTTTTATGAATTTAATTTAAATAATAAGAAGGAATCGTTTAGTTATATAATAGATGTAAAAGATAAAGTGAATTAAGGAGTATTGCATGCATAACTTATTACAGAATTCAAAAGTATTAGTGTTTGATTTAGATGGAACATTGTATGATGGAACTGAACATTATGATTATTACGCAAAGCTTTTAGCAAAAGAAATCAGTGAAGAAAATAGAGTTAATTTTGAGAATGACTACCAAAAAATAAAAAATCTAGACCATGCCTTAACGATCGGAAAAGTCTATGATTCGAAAATAGACTTAATCATTACTTTAGATCCTATAACAATGAGACCGATTCAAGTACACACATGGGAAGGTCAGTTACTTTCAAAAGATGAACTTGAAGAAAATTATTTTGATAAAATAAACTTTGAATTGCCGTTTATTCCAGTAGGCGATGGATGGTGGCTACCATTAGTAACTAGCTATCATTATGGTGCTAGAGATGTTTATCATTGTTATGATAAAACGAAAGAATTTATGGCTACAGAAGATTTTATCATACCTTCTATAAAAGGATTAAAAGAAGGGCTAAATAATGTGAAAAACACAAAAAAATTAGTTTTATTAACGAACTCAGATCGAGCGGATGTAAATCGACTGTTGGAATTAATAGGATTAACACAAGTGTTTCATTTGGAAATTACGGATGGAAAAAAACCTTTAGAAACTGAAAAGCATTTAAAAAACATTATGGAAAAATATAGTGTACTACCTCATGAAGTCGTTTCAATCGGTGATAATTTTATTAATGAAATTTCTCCAGCTTTAAAATTAGGTATGCATGGAATCTATATAACCAACGAACCTTTTCAAATCATAAGCGATACATTATTAGTCGTAAAAAAATTAGAAGAAGTATTTTAAAAAACGTTGAATAATTGAACTGCACTCCACTCCAAATAGTAGACACAACTAGTATTTGGAGGTGAAGTTCAATTATAATCGTTTTTTTTTGTTAAAGTTTTTTATTGAATTAAATAAGGCTATTTTCTATAAGATTGTTGTTTTTAAAACGAAATTTTTCAACAAATGCATACAAGTTGATTGGAGCAGATTTGCCAACTCTACTAGGAGGCTCAATCGTTCGACCATTAAATGGAATCACATTTAAGTGAAGTTAAAAATGTAGTATACGAAAGCTTTAAGAAAAACTTTATCACTTGGTTAATTCTACTGATAAAGCATACATACTTTTGAAATAGCAAAGAGAAAATAGTATTAGGAGGAAGTGTGAATGACCAACCAAAATAAACTTTACTCTCTAATAATTAGTTTCGTGATTCTTGGCACTACAATTTTTTGCGTAACCAGTAAGATAGAGGCTCGATCACTAAATAATGGTTATATCACCCATCCTTTATTAGTCTATTTCTTAGATGTAGGACAAGGAGATAGTATCATCATGATTATGCCGAATGGTAAAACAATTCTTATTGATGGAGGGGATGTTGAGCATGGAAATGACGTAATTAAGAAGATAAAACGACTTCATATAAATGAGATTGATTTACTAGTAAGCACCCATCCGGATATAGATCATATCGGGGGATTATTAAAGGTTATGAATAAAATAAGAATTAAAAATATATTAGATAGTGGAAAAAAATATAATTCACACTCATATTATTTGTATAAAAAGGAAGCATACCAAAAAAATATTCCGATACAAATTGCGAAGATTGATGATAAAATTTCTCTCGACCCAAATGTAGAAATTACAGTTTTAAATAGTGGTAAACCTAAATTATCAAATAATGACAGTTCAATCGTATTAAAAGTTACTTATGAAGAAATATCCTTATTATTAACAGGTGATATCGAAAGTAAAGCAGAAAAAAGACTACTGAAAAATGAGAGTATTGATGCCCAAGTATTAAAAATTCCACATCATGGTTCTGCTACATCCACTTCAGAGAAATTTCTATTTGCCGTAAATCCAACAGTAGCAATTCTCTCGTATGATAAATTTAATTTATTTGGACACCCGCATCGTTCTGTGATGAAACGTTTAAATCACTTAGGAATTAAGCATTATACAACAGACGAGTATGGAGATATAGAATTAGCAACAAATGGGAAAAAACTTTATATTGAAAAAGAAGAAGTATTGGTTAATCCGTGAAACCGATACTTTTTTTTGTCACAAAATACCTGTAAGGTAGTATAGACAACTAGGTGTATATATCTTAAAATGGAAATGTGAAAGAAGATTACCTGAATAGCTAATTAGAAAGAGAATGTGATTCTTGATTAGGTAAACACTACTTTCTATAAGTGGAGATCATACGACTTCTTTAGAGTAAGAAGGAGGAACTAAAAATGAAAACAATAACTAACGTAAAAATCTACACAGGAAACGAAGTAATCGAAAATGGCTTTATTCGATTTGATGAAACAATAAAACAAATTGATCGAATGGAAACATTTATCAGTGAAGAGGAAGAAATAATTGATGGAAAAGGTACTGTCATTATCCCTGGGATGATTGATATACACATTCATGGTGCATATGATGTTGATGCCATGGATGCTAATCCAGAGGCAATCCTAACAATGAGTAAAAAAATGATGAAAGAAGGAGTAACTACCTTTTTTCCAACAACAATGACTCAGTCACATGAAAATATAAAAAACGCTTTAAGCTCATTAAAAGAAGCTAAAAAATTAGGCGGACATTTTGAATTCATTCATTTAGAGGGTCCATTTGTAAATAAAAAGCGGGCTGGAGCACAGCCATTAGAATATATAATTAACCCTGATGTTAATTTATTTAATGAGTGGCAAGAGGCTTCGGGTGGATTAATCAAATTAGTTACTTATGCTCCTGAATTGGATGGAGCAAATCAATTAGAAAAAATATTCCAAGATACTGGTATAATAGGAACTGTAGGCCATTCTGATGCGGTAGCTGCAGATTTTGAAGGAAGGTCAATTACTCACGCAACACACTTATATAATCAAATGCGTCCAATGCATCATAGAGAAGTAGGAACAGTAGGACATGTATTATTAGATGAAAATGTAATGGTTGAAATTATTCCAGATGGTATCCACATTCATCCCGACATGGTGAAGCTTGCATATCGCTTAAAGGGCGCTAATAAAATTAGTGTCATTACAGATGCAATGAGAGCTAAAGGATTAGAAGATGGCGAATACGAGCTAGGTGGTCAACCTGTGTTTGTAAAAAATAAAAGTGCTAGATTAGAAGACGGTACATTAGCTGGTAGTATTTTAAAAATGGATGATGCATTTAGAAATATTATGGAATACACTGGCTGTACGCCTGAAGAGGCAGTCCTGATGACATCGATAAATCAAGTTAAGGAATTTGCTCTTACCAAAAAAGGTGTATTAGAAGCTGGTAAGGATGCTGATTTTGTTCAAATGACAACAGATTTTCATGTGATAAATACGACAAGACTAGGTAAATCAATAGATGAGGTGAGCGAATGAACGTAATCGTAGTGAAAAATGCAGAAGAGATTGCAAAAGTTGCGTATGAGAAAATTGTGAAAGAATTAGAAGATAAAAATAACTTTACATTAGGTTTAGCAACAGGAGGTTCTCCATTAGGGATATATGAACTATTCCGTAAAAACAAACCGAATGTTAAACATGTAACGACTGTAAATTTAGATGAATATGTTGGATTAGCAGAAGATGATCAAACGAGCTACCATACGTATATGGCTGAACAGCTCTTTAATCATTTACAATTTAAAGAAAACCATTTACCAAACGGTAATAAGAAAGACCTAGAAGAAGCTTGTAAAAATTATGAAAGACTTTTAGAGTCACATCCGGTTGATTTACAGTTATTAGGAATTGGGGAGAATGGCCATATTGGATTTAATGAACCAGGAACTCCATTTGATACACCAACACATATTGTTGAACTAACAGAATCAACTCGCAATGCAAATAAAATTTATTTTGAAAACGAAGAAGATGTTCCAACTCACGCAGTGACTATGGGAATTGGTTCGATTCTTCATGCGAAAGGAATTATATTAATAGCATCAGGTTCAAAAAAGGCTGAAGCTGTGAAAGAAATGCTTTATGGAAAAGTAGATATAAACTGTCCAGCAACTGCTCTTCAACAACACCAAAATGTTACAGTAGTTGTCGATGAAGATGCATACTCACTTTGTAAAAAATAATGTTTAGATTAGATAAGAATTCGCCATTACCGATTTATTTTCAAATACAAGAGATATTAAAAGAAAAAATTAGCTCGGGGGAATGGAATCCAGGGGAACGAATTCCCTCTGAGCAAGCATTAAGTGAGATGCTAAATGTAAGTAGAATGACAATAAGACAGGCTTTAAATAATCTTGTAAAAGAATCTTTAATAAGTCGAAAACGGGGAATAGGTACATTTGTTTCAGTTAAAGATGGGATTGAAGTGGAGGAGTCTCTACAAGCGTTAAGAAGTTTTTCAGAGGATATTTCTTCGATTGGCATGACACCAACAAATAAACTATTAGGATTTTCCACAACTGAGGCTGATGAATATTTGGCAGAAGTACTATCAATTGAATGTGGAACTGAAGTGTTTAAAATTGAAAGATGTCGTTTAGCAAATGAGCATCCAATTGCTATAGAAACAACTTATATTCCAAAATACTTAGTCAATCGAATAGATGAACAAGTTCTTAATCATTCCCTATACGAATATTTTGAAGTTAGCCTTGAGTATTCGATTAAAAAAGCAACAAAATGGATCAAGGCTTCTTTGATGTCTGAAAGTGATTCGCTGATTCTTGAAGTAGCTGAAGAATCACCTGCACTTGAATTACATCAAATAACATATATAAACGATGGTGTTCCGTTAGAATACGTGAGCTGTATTTATCGTGCAGACCGTTATCGTTTTACAATCGATATTGAACGAACATAAAAAGGGTGCTTTTCCGAGCACCCCTATTTATGTTTATTTTATTTGTAATGCTATTTTTATCGCTTCAGACACTGAAGGAACGACATAAGAAGCATGTTTTTTAACTTCATCATCTGCATCCTCCATGGCAAAACTGTTAGGAGTTAAATGAAACATTGGTATGTCATTATAAGAATCACCTATACAAGCAATTTCGTTTGAATCGATTCCTAATTTATCAATTAAAATTTGAATGGCAGATCCTTTACTTATATTAGCAGGAACGATGTCTAAACAATTTTTAGCTGAAATAAAGGAAGTTATATATTCAGGCAATTCTTTTTGTAATTCATTTTGTAATTCAATTAGATCTTCATCTTCACCGATGACAACATATTTTTTAGGAGTAATTTTATTGCCTAACTCTTCTTTAAGTGTTTTTATTTCTACTGCTTGCATATTTGAATTTTTCTCAATTTCTTTTACAATATCAGTTTTTTCTTCAATGTAATAAGTCGTATTGTCAGCTACATATCGTAAAAATTTATCAGGAGAGATCATTTCATAGATCTTATTAACAACTGTTGGATGGAACGTTGCATCTAGAAGAGCCTCACCATCTTTTGAATAAATATATGTACCATTCATACTAATTCGGTGGAAGTTGCCTTCCAATGTTTCCATTATTTCTACGATTTCATAATCTAATCTACCTGAAGCAAAGCATAAGATAATATCCTGATCAATTAATTTTTTTAATGCTTTAACATCGTGATCAAACAATTCACCTTTATGATACATTGTCCCATCAAGATCACTTACAAATAATTTAATCATATACAAAACACCTACTCATTTAATTTTTTTACTTATCCATTCTAACCTACAATAAAAAAGTTTCAAAAACATATGATTATTTTGTGAACAGTATTAGTCATTTAACTTTTTTTGAAAAATTATGTTATGATAATATAGCTATTTTGAAATTGGGGGGTGGTATAGAGAAATGTCGGAATTCTATACAATTAAAAAAGTCCTAAATAATAATGTGCTGATCGCTAAAAATACAGACCACCCTGAAGTAATTTTACTAGGTAAAGGAATCGGTTTTAATAAAACTAAAGGCGATTTAATTATGGAAGGTTTAGTCGAAAAAATGTTTGTCTTAAAAGATGAACAAAAGCAGAAGCAATATAAATCATTAATTCATGTAATGGATGAAAAACTATCTGGAACATTGCAACAAGCGATCTATTTAATTGCAGAAAAAACTGGCTGCATATTAAATGAACAAATTCATATTGGATTAACTGACCATTTAATCTATGCAATCAAACGAATTCGAGAAGGTTATATTGTAGAAAATCCTTTTTTACAAGAAACAAAAGCGATGTATCCTGAGTATTTTAAAATTGCAGAAGAAGTAATCGAATTAATTAATAATGAAATTGATATAGATTTACCAATAGAAGAAGTCGGGTTTGTTACATTACATATTGTAAGTAACCTATCTATTGAGGTTGTTTCCGATGTTCATAAGTTTTCACAAATTATTAAAGAATTAATTCTATATATAGAAGATTATTTAAAAATTAAAATAGATCGTGAAAGTATACATTATTCAAGATTAGTACGTCACCTTCGATTTTTAATTGATCGAATTTTCCATGGAGAATCTTCTGAGGAATCACCTGCTTTGGCGATAATATTGAAGAAAGAATACCCTCTTTGCTATGATCTAGCTTGGAAAATTCTAAAATCGATAGAAAGTTCTTTAAATAGGAAAGCCAATGAAGCAGAGGTAATCTATTTAACGATTCATCTAGAAAGACTCGTACAAAGTAAACTAAAAAATAATTAATTTGAATCACTTGATATTTTTTTATGATATAGATATAATGAAAGCGAAATCATAACAAAAGTGAATAACAAGTACACATTATACGTGTTACTGATTCGATCAGGCATGAGTAGAAAAAATGTGAATTATTAAATCAGGGTAGGGGAAACTATACCCAGGATTGTGATAATTACATTTTTCTATCTCATGCCTTTTTTTGTTTGAATAAAAGGAGGATAACACAATGTTTAAGAAGATTTTTGGCGTACTTCAAAAAGTTGGTAAAGCTCTAATGCTTCCAGTTGCAATTTTACCAGCTGCCGGATTATTACTTGCATTTGGTAATGCATTTCAAAATCCGCAAACATTAAAATATTTACCATTTCTGGATGCTCACTGGTTCCAACTAGTAGCTAAAGTTATGGAACAATCTGGTGACATTATTTTCGGTAATTTGTCTTTATTATTCGCAGTAGGTGTTGCCGTAGGATTAGCTGGTGGTGAAGGCGTTGCAGGACTAGCTGCAATCGTTGGTTACCTTATTATGAATAAAACAATGAGCGTGTTCAAAGATGTTGGACATTTTATTGTTTTAGATAAAGCATTAAATATAGCAAAATTTGAGGATCCATCATATGCATTTGTATTAGGTATTCCTACATTACAAACAGGTGTATTTGGCGGTATTATTGTTGGTATCTTAGCTGCATGGGCATATAATAAATACTTTGAAATTGATTTGCCATCATACTTAGGATTCTTTGCAGGTAAACGATTTGTACCAATTGCAACAGCAGCTTTCTCAGTTTTACTTGGTATTTTAATGTGTTTCATTTGGCCACCAATTCAACATGGTTTAAACACATTTTCTCACAATATGATCGATGCGAACTTAACTTTATCAGCATTTATATTCGGTGTAATTGAACGTTCACTAATTCCATTTGGATTACACCATATATTCTATGCACCTTTCTGGTTCGAGTTTGGATCATATACAGATAAAACTGGTATGGTAGTTCATGGTGACCAAAAAATCTTCTTCGCTCAATTAAAAGATGGTGTGAAGTTAACTGCTGGAACATTCATGGTTGGTAAATTCCCGTTCATGATGTTTGGATTACCAGCTGCTGCTTTAGCAATGTATCATGAAGCAAAACCTGAAAATAAAAAATTAGCTGCTGGTATTTTAGCATCAGCTGCATTAACTTCATTCTTAACTGGTATTACTGAACCAATCGAATTTTCATTCTTATTCGTTGCACCAGTATTATTCGGTATTCATGCAATCTTTGCAGGTTTATCATTTATGGTAATGCAATTACTAAATGTAAAAATTGGTATGACTTTTTCTGGAGGATTAATTGACTTCTTATTATTTGGGGTACTTCCAAATAGAACTGGCTGGTGGTGGGTAATCATCGTTGGCTTAATATTAGCAGTAATTTACTATTTTGGATTCCGTTTTGCAATTCGCAAATGGAACTTAAAAACTCCAGGTCGTGAAGATGCTATTACTGAAGAAGTGGAAAGTAATACTCCAGCAAATGAATTACCTTATGAAATATTACAAGCACTTGGTGGAAAAGATAATATTGCTTCATTAGATGCATGTATTACTCGTTTACGTGTACAAGTAAAAGAAAAAGATGAAGTGAAGAAAGACCGTCTAAAAGCACTTGGTGCTGCTGGAGTACTTGAAGTTGGTAACAATATTCAAGCAATCTTTGGGCCTAAATCAGATACATTAAAAACACAAATTAAAGATATAATGACAGGGAAAAGACCTGTTATTGCAAAAAATGAAGATAAAGTAGTAACAACTAACCAATCAACTGATGAAGAAATAATTAATCCAATTGAAGGAGAAATTATTCCAATCACTGAAGTGCCAGACCAAGTTTTCTCAGGAAAAATGATGGGTGATGGTTTTGCAATTATCCCATCAGAAGGAACGGTTGTTTCACCTGTTGATGGGGAAATTGTAAATGTTTTCCCAACTAAACATGCGATTGGTATCTTATCAACAGGTGGTAAAGAAATTCTAATCCACATTGGTATCGATACAGTAAAATTAAATGGTGAAGGTTTTGAAGTACTTGTTTCTCAAGGAGACAAAGTTACAAAAGGACAACAATTGGTGAAATTAGATTTACACTTTATTCGAGAAAATGCACCATCAACAATCACACCTGTTGTGTTTACTAACTTATCTGAAGGACAACAAGTAATAATTGAAAAATCAGGTAAGCAATCAAAAGGTGAAGTAGGAATTATAAAAATAAAGTAGAAAAAATTCGAAAAATGTTTACATTTTGGAGGGGGTTGTATAGTTGACACTATGCACCCCTTTTAATAGAATATTCTTAGTAGGCCAAATGTCTATACCAAAAATGTGGATTTAATCACAAAGGAGATAAATATAATGGAAAAAACATTTAAAGTAACAGCTGATTCTGGAATTCATGCACGTCCTGCAACATTATTAGTAAATGTAGCTGGTAAATTTAACTCAGATATTAATTTAGAGTACAATGGTAAATCTGTTAATTTAAAGTCAATCATGGGTGTAATGTCTTTAGGGATTCAACAAGGAACTGAAATAAAAATTTCAGTAAATGGTGAAGATGCTGACCAAGCTCTTGCTGCAATTGAAGAAACAATGAAAAAAGAAGGCCTAGGCGAGTAATGTCTTTTCATATTAATGGTATCGCAGCTTCTAGTGGGATTGCGATTGCCAAGGCATTTCGCTTAGAAAACCCTGAATTAAGCATTGTTAAGAAGCAAATTTCAGATGTTGATGCTGAAATTGTACGTTTTGATCGTGCAATTCAAATTTCAAACACTGAACTTGAAAAAATTCGCGATCATGCGAATGTAGAACTTGGTGAAGATAAAGCAGCAATTTTTTCTGCACACATCTTAGTTTTAAATGACCCAGAACTTGTTAACCCAGTAAAAGACAAAATTAAATCAGAAAATGTAAATGCTGAATTTGCTATGAATGAAGTTGCCTCTATGTTTGTTCAAATGTTCGAAAGCATGGACAATGAATATATGAAAGAACGTGCTGCTGATATACGTGATGTAACAAAACGTGTAATGGCTCATTTATTAGGCGTAACGATTTCGAACCCTGCTAACATTACTGAAGAAGTGATTATTATCGCAGAAGATTTAACGCCATCTGATACGGCGCAATTAAATCGTAAATATGCTTTAGGTTTTACAACTGATATTGGTGGACGTACGTCACATTCAGCAATTATGGCTCGTTCTCTAGAAATTCCTGCTGTAGTAGGAACAAAAGTAGTAACAGGTAAAATTGAGAATGGCGTAACAGTAATTGTTGATGGTTTAGATGGTCAAGTTATTGTTGATCCAACCCAAGAAGAACTTGCTGAATTTAAAGCGAAAAAAGAGAAATTCGAGCTTCAAAAAATCGAGTGGGCTAAATTGAAAAATGAACCAACAGTTACAAAAGATGGACATCACGTTGAGCTAGTAGCGAATATTGGTACACCTAATGATGTAGAGGGTGTTATTAATAATGGTGGTGAAGGCGTTGGTCTTTACCGTACGGAGTTTCTTTATATGGGACGTGACAATTTCCCAACCGAAGAAGAACAGTTCGAGTCTTATAAAACAGTTCTTGAAAGTATGGGGAATAAGCCGGTCGTTGTACGTACTTTAGACATCGGTGGAGATAAAGAATTATCTTATTTACACTTACCAAAAGAAATGAATCCATTCTTAGGATATCGCGCTATTCGTTTATGTCTAGATCAAAAGGACATTTTCCGTACTCAGTTACGTGCTTTATTAAGAGCTAGTGTTTACGGTAACTTAAAGATTATGTTCCCAATGATCGCGACTGTAGATGAATTTAGAGCTGCTAAAGCTGTTCTTTTAGAAGAAAAAGAACAATTAATAAATGAAAATGTACAAGTTTCAGATAGCATTGAAATTGGGATGATGGTTGAAATTCCAGCTTCTGCAGTTTTAGCAGATGTATTTGCGAAGGAAGTAGACTTCTTTAGTATTGGAACGAACGATTTAATTCAATATACAATGGCTGCTGACCGCATGAATGAACAAGTTGCTTATTTATATCAACCATATAACCCTTCTATTCTTAGATTAGTTAAGATGGTAATTGATGCGGCAAACAAAGAAGGTAAATGGGCTGGAATGTGTGGCGAAATGGCTGGAGATTCACTTGCAATTCCTTTACTAGTTGGACTTGGTCTACATGAGTTCTCTATGAGTGCGACATCAATCCTTCCAGCACGTAGTCAAATGGCTAAGCTTTCTAAAGATGAGATGGAAACATTAGCTGAAAAAGCTTTATCTATGTCAACTGCAGAAGAAGTTGTAAATTTAGTTAACAGTATTTAAAAAAAACAACAGGCGACCCTGTTGTTTTTTTATTCCAGTTTGTAGAACTAAAATCTAAAAGTAAAGAAATGATTGGTAATTAGCCTTTTTTCTAAAAGATTGTCGTTTTTAAAAGGTTTTGCTAAAGCAATCAGTTAAGTAAGAAAAATTATATGAGTGGAAGGTACGTGTCTCCTGTTTAAGTAATGTGACGTGTGAGACCTTAGCAGGTTAGCCAAGGATGCCAATCTCCAGCCCTACTACTAAAAAGCGAGCATCCTGGAGTGGAAATCCACGTATTACTCTTTTATAACAACAGAATACTGCTTTAACTTAAAGGAATTAAAATCGTATATTATTATACTTGTATAGTAGCATTGACAAATCCTCTTCTTTATTTTAGTGTAGGTTTAAATTGTTAAACGATTAATCTTATTTTTGGAAAATAAAGTAGGTGACATAAATGAGCAATGAGGCAATAAGTGTTTTTAGAGAGTGTATTCCTTTATTCCAGGCATTAAGTGATCCATATAGACAAGATATTATACTAATGTTAGCTAGCAATGAATCCTTAACTGTGAATGAAATTACAGAGAAAACATCTTTATCGAGACCAGCTATTTCACATCATTTAAAGATCTTAAGAGATAATGCTTTAGTGGAAATTGAGCAAAAAGGAACACATCGTTATTATTCACTCTCGATTGATGCTTCATTAGATTTATTAAAGAAGTTAATTGTGACAGTTGAAGAAAGTTGTTAAAAAAAAGGGACTCCGACTTTTGTCAGAATCCCTTTTGTTAATTTATTAGATCCAAATAGACATTTCTTTAGCTGAGAATCTATTCGTTGGATGACAGGGAACTTTCTCTTTTCCGATTGCTATAAGCATTGTTGGAATATAGCGATTATCTGATAAGAAAGTTTCTCTAAATGCTTTTTCGTCAAATCCACCAATTGCACAAGTATTCCAACCACTTGCGGATGCAGCTAGAATTAATTGCATACCTGCAAGAGAGGAGTTTAAGATGCCTTGTTCACGGTTACGTTGTTCAGTTGAATAAGCATTAATTACATTTGCTTTTAGTTTGTCTTTTGCTTCTTGAGACATAGATCCAGCCTTTACTGCAGGATCAAAGACAGGATCAACATTTTTTGCAGACTCTGTATCAGCTAAAACCGCAATAACAACTGATGCATCTTTAATTTGGCCTTGATTGTATGCAATTGGTAAGAGCTTACCTTGAGCTTCTTCACCATGGAATACAACAAACTTCCAATGCTGAAGATTCCAAGCAGATGGTGCTGTCATCGCTGCATCAAGCAACTCTGTGATTTCACTTTGACTTATTTCAATCGAATGATCAAAAGCTCGAGTTGAGTTTCGTTCTTTTATCATTTCAAAAAATTGTTCGTTTTTCATTTTATATTCCTCCAAAAAATCATTGATCTTATGTAAATCGAGTTACTTTACTAATATAGATACTTACATTATTAGAGTCAACAAATTAGCTTGAATTAAACTTGATTTTCGGTTTATTTGTACGAATAAAAATCAATTTCTTACTCGTTTATCAAAATCTACTTAAATGGCATGAATAAGTTACATTACTAAGTGTTTCAGCTTTTTTATTAAGTGAATTTATGGTAGTTTTATGAAGGGAACAAGTATAGAAGGGAAGTTAGATAAATGGATAAAGTTAAATTGAATAATCTTCATATTGGATTTATTGGGATCGGAGTCATGGGTAAAAGTATGGCGAAGCATTTAATTAATGCTGGCGCGAAACTGCACATCTATAATCGAACTAAGGGAAAAGCTAATGAATTAATCGAATTAGGTGCAACTTGGTATGAAACACCAAAAGAATTAGCTCCAAATTGTGAAGTGATTTGTACGATGGTTGGCTATCCTTCAGATTTAGAAGAGGTTTATTTTGGAGAAAATGGCTTATTTCAATCTGCAAAAACTGGAACAACATTTATTGATTTTACAACTTCTACACCTACTTTAGCTAAGAAAATAGAAAATGAAGCAATAACTCTAGGTATGTATTCATTAGATGCACCAGTTTCTGGTGGCGATTTAGGTGCAAGAGAAGCTAAATTAGCAATTATGGTCGGCGGAGAAGAAAATACTTTTCATAAAATGTCCACATTATTAGAAGTTTTAGGCCAAAATATTGTATATCATGGACAAGCAGGTAATGGACAACATGTGAAAATGTGTAACCAAATTGCTATTGCATCAAATATGCTTGGTGTATGTGAAGCGATTGCTTATGCAAAAGCGGCAGGTTTAAGTGGCGAAAAAGTGTTGAGTAGCATTTCTACTGGTGCAGCCGGAAGTTGGTCATTAAGTAATTTAGCACCACGAGTATTAAAAGGCGATTTTGAACCAGGGTTTTATATTAAACATTTTATTAAAGATATGGGAATTGCCATTGAAGAAGCTGAACGAATGAACATGAAGCTTCCAGGTTTATTACTAGCGAAGAATTGCTATGATGAATTGTCAAGAAATGGACTTGATGAAAAGGGTACACAAGCACTTTATATGATGTATGACCCATCACATCATGTTCAATAATTTTTAGGATTGAGGGTTTCAAGTGCAGAATTTACAACTTGCTAGGTTTTATCACAGATTAAGTGCGTTTATTTTTGATATGTTTATTGTATCGATTTGTTATGGAATCATAATTGCGTTAATTACGATGAAACCTGAAAAAATATTTAGTCGATTTAATTCAACTTCAGGAAATTCTACAATTGATATCATTGTTATCTTTGCAATAATGCTGATATTATTTGTATTCGTTCCTATATTAAATAAAGGAATGACATTAGGTCAGCGAATGATGAGTGTAAAAATGATTAAGGATAATTATGAAGAAACTAAAGTTGGTATTTTTCTAGTTCGTTTTATCTTTATTGCTGTAATATCTATTTTATTATTAGGTATACCAGTCATACTAAATGCATATTTAATGTTATTTAGAAAAGATCGTAAAACATTACAAGATTTAGTATTTAAAACTAGTGTTATTCAGACTCGATAAGAAAAAACCGTGATTTTGAATGAAATCACGGTTTTTTCTATTCATACTAATTAATAAATCTTATTTTATTATTAAGCTTTGAATAAATGCTTCTAGACGGTCACACGCTTCCTCAAGTTCTTCAATTGAATAAGCATAAGATAATCGAATATATGAATCACCATATTCAGAAAATGCTTCTCCGGGAATTACCGCCAATTTTTGTTGTTCTACTAATTTTAAGGCAAACTCCATTGAAGGCATATTGAATTCTTTAATCGATGGAAATAAATAAAATGCACCACCTGGCTTTGTACACTTAAGTCCCATTCGATCTAATCGTTCGAGCATATAGTCACGTCTACGTTTATATTCAATTGCCATCTCGATTGGTGAATCGATACAGTCAGTTAGTGCAGAGATAGCTGCAAATTGGGAAATTGATGAAGCACACGATACATTATATTGATGTACTTTTAATATTTCTTGAGCTAAATAAGCAGGTGCGTAAATGAATCCAATTCTCCAACCTGTCATAGAGTGAGACTTACTCAATCCACTAATAACGATTGTTTTATCTTTCATATTTGGAAAACTGGAAATTGATAAATGTCTTGATTCAAACGTTAGTTCACTATAGATTTCATCTGAAAGGATAAAAATATCTTTTTCCGAAAGATAGTCAGCTAAAGTTTCAAGCTCTTCATTCGTTAAAGTGACACCGGTAGGATTATTTGGATAAGGTAAAACGATACATCGGGTATTGTCGGTTATGTAGTTCTCTAATTGTTCAGGTGTGATTTTAAATCCAGTATTTGAAGTATCAACAAATACTGGAGTAGCTCCACATGTCGTAATGATTGGAGCATAACCGGGATAGATAGGTGCAGGAAGAATAACTTCACAGCCCTCTGTTAAAATTGTACGAAAAGTAACATCAATTGCTTGGCTCGCACCAACAGTTACAATTACTTCATTTGTAGGATCGTAAGTTAAGTCATATTTTACCTTTAAATAGTTTGAAGCAGCTATTCGAAGTGAAGGTAGCCCCGCATTTGGAGTATAAACAGTCCTATTATCATTGATTGCTTCAATCGCGGCTTCTTTAATTCTTGTCGGTGTATGAAAGTCAGGTTGGCCTAAAGTTAATGCAATGACATTTTCATATTTTTCAATTTGTTGGGCAAATTTTCTAATACCTGAGATTTGAATTTCTTTCACGTGATCATTTATAAATCTTTTCATCATAATCCCTCTACTCTTATTGTTTTATGTATTAAGTTAAAGTACATTAATATCAATGAAATTTTCTTTATTTTACCATATAATATTAAAAGAATTTACAATAGTTATTTATGAAAGTAAAAGAAGGTGGATATTCATGCTACAAATTATTGGAATTACGAAAAATAGAACAATTGAGCGTGATCTAACACTTGAAGAAGCTAAATCGAGTAAATACATGTGGTATTGGGTCGACATGAATGAACCATCACAAGATGAAATAGAACTATTAAAAACAGAATTCAATTTTCATCCGTTAGCAATAGAAGATTGTTTAGAATATGTTCAACGCCCTAAACTCGACTATTATGAAGGATACCATTTTTTGATCTTACATGAATTACATAAAATGGATTTGGATGAAACTGAAATTGATATTTTTGTAAGTGATCATTTTGTTGTAACGTTTCATATGCATAAAAGCCCAACTATAAATCAAGTTTTAGGTAGTATTCAAACAGATCGACGAGCAACAAAAAGCCCTTTACACTTAACCCATCGAATGATTGATGAGCTAGTAGATAGTTATTTCCCATTAATGTATCGATTAGAGGATGAGTTAGCCGATTTAGAAGTTGATCAAATGAAGAAGCAGGTTAATAATGCAGTTGAACGGCTATATGATATTCGGACTGATTTATCAAAGTTAAGAAGAACGATTTTACCGACAAGAGATTTACTTTATCGAATTTTAAATTCAAATCGTTTCAAAGATATTTCTGAACATAGGATCTACTTTGAAGATATTCACGATCATTTGATGAAACTATCTGATATGATTGAAGCAAATAGAGACCTAGCTTCGGATATAAGGGAAAGTTATTTCTCGTTAAGTTCGGAAAAAATGAACAATATTATGAAGACATTAACAATTATCTCATCTTTCTTTTTACCATTAACATTTATTGTAGGTTTATACGGGATGAATTTCCATTATATGCCAGAGTTAACATGGAAATATGGCTATTTATTTATCTTAATCATAATGGGGATTGTAACACTTTTTATGTACATATTTTTCAAACGAAAAGGTTGGTTTTAAGTCGTTAAGCAAAGAAGCTTGACGACTTTTCTTGTATTTTAGATTACTTTGTTGTAATGTGACATTCTGTGTAGAAATCTTTTTTTGAAATTTTATGTATTATTAAATAGAAGGATATCTAATTATGATATAATTTGGTGAATGAAGCGGTGGAGGTTACATAAATGCTGCAATTAAAAGATTTGTTAATTCAATTTGCAATCATAATCATTCCGGTCTTTTTATATGAAATGTTTTGGTTAAGTAGATACCATAATACTAGTCCTAAACAAAATAGATTACTAGTAGGATTGTTATCTATTTTTAATATATTTATATGCCTACTATATCCTATACAAATAAGTGACAATATGGCGATTACTTTTAGTATTTTATTAATGTATTCAGCGATTTTATATGGCGGAAGAGTCATTGGAATTATTGTGATTTTTGCCAAACCATTATTTATGTATTTGCTATATGGGGTTACTGTGTTAAAGTGTTTCCCTTTTGAACTTATATCATGTATATTGCCATTAATAGTTTCTCCACAATGGGTAAGTTTTTCAAAAAGGAAAAAATTTGCTTTAAGTATTTTAATGCCAATAATTTATGCATTTTGTATTATTTGTTTGTTGTATTATGAAGCGACAGTGAATGGAGTAAAAGAATATCAATCTGATCAAACAATTCTTTCTGTATGCATATTTTTTACTGTTCTAACGATCACGATGTTGTTCCATGTGTATTTAAGAGAGTTTTTATTTGAGAATGCAGAGATCCGAGTGCAAATGCAAAAGTCAGAAAAATTAAACATGGTAAGTGAGCTTGCTGCTAGTGTTGCACATGAAGTTCGAAACCCACTCACAGTTGTAAGGGGCTTCATTCAACTTATCGAAAATCAAGAAAGCGGTACAAACAGAGAATATATGAAACTTGTATTAACTGAGTTAGATCGTGCAGAAAATATTATTTCTGATTATTTAAATCTGGCAAGACCTCAAATAGAAGAGAAAAAAATGATTAATATGACTGACCAACTGAATGAAGTTACGACATTAATGTCTACATATGCAGCTTTACAAGGTGCGTTTTTACAAGTAAGTGTGACAGAAGAAATGTATACAATAGGTGATAGAGCAAAGCTTAAGCAAGCGATAATTAATGTATTGAAAAACGGTGTCGAAGCAATAAAAGACACGAAAGGATATATTAAAATAGAGGCTAATATCGAGAAGATGAGAGATCGAGATTATATTCGAATTGTCGTAAAAGATAATGGAATAGGGATGTCTAAAGGACAATTGGATCGATTGGGTCAGCCTTTTTATTCATTGAAAGAAAAAGGTACAGGTCTAGGTTTAATGGTAACTTTTAGCATCATTGAAGCCCATAAGGGGTCAATAGAGTATTTAAGTGAAGAAGGAAAAGGCACTGAGGTTCATATTCTATTACCTGCATTTGAGATGGAAGAACAAGAAAATATTCAATAAAAAAAGAGAAGGGATATCCTTCTCTTTTTATTTTTTACGAATAAGTGCAAATGACTAACAAAATAAAAATGTTATTTAACTGTTTTCGGTTTTACAAAAAATGATTTTAATGAATTCTTCCAATCTTTTTCTTTAGATGCAGCTACCATTTTCTTAGTTTCTTGCATCTCTCTAATCATTCGCATAAGTTGAGCGTCACGACCTACTTCTCTAATTTGTATTTCTTCAAACATTTGTTCAAGCTTTTCATCTTTTTCTTCAATTACACTTGCTAATTCTTGAAGTTCTTCACTTTTTTCTTCAACCGAGTTCAATATTTTTTCAAGTTTTTGATCTTTTTCTAAGTTTTGTTTGATTAATGTCTGATTTTGCAATAAAATTTGTTCATTTTGATTAGCTAAATTAGATATTTGCAACATAAAATCTTCAAACATAAGTTGATCTGGATTTGAGTGAGTGGGGGAGGAAACTAAATTTAAATTTTGGGAATATACTTCATCAACTATTTCATCTTTTATGTTTGATTCGTCTATTACCGGTAGAATTTGAGTTTCTTTTGCTTCTACGAAATTATCTGCAATGGGTTCGTTTCCTAAAACAGTATGTTCTACAAAAATTTCTTCTACATGAGATTGAATGTCCTCGTTGAAATCTTCAACCTTAGCATTGTGCACTAAGTCGAGTTCTTTCATTTCACCAGTTGTTTCTTCGGTGTTATTCTCTACATTATCAATATGTAATTCAATGGTATCTTCTGCAGTTTTTTCAAGAGTAGGATTACTTGTTAAGTGAATCGTATCAGTAGAAGTTACATCTACTTGATGTTGGAATGGGATTAAGTCTCTAATGTCGTCAGTGAGTTCAACTTGTAGTTCACGATTGTTGAGTTGAACTAGTTCGGATTGGATTGACTCAAATAGATTTTGATTTTGATTTTTATGATAATCTTCAACAATTGCTTGAATTAGTATTAAGTCCTTTTCTGAGTAAATCCGAGTCTCTTGATTTTTAGTAAATTCATATGATTCTTTTTCTAACTGTTTACTAATTTCTCTTACGAGAGACTTACCAATTTTTAATTTTTTTGAAATATCTTTACTAGTAAATATCACTGACATTAGTACCTCCTGGAAAAATATGTGTTTTTAGAAGATTCAATAGAAGTTTAAGTTTCTCCTACTTATTACTATTAAAATATTTCTACAATGTTTAACAAAGTAGTTACGATTAATACAATTTGTATCGTTTAATGAGGAAATAAAGAGAAAATTGAACTGTTTTTTGAGAAAAATGTTAAGAACAAGCTAAAAAGATGTAGAAAAAAGAGAGTGTGATAATTTCCACTCTCACAAACCTTGAGCAATCCATGCTATTAAATTTAAATAGGAATAGTGGTGTCTGATACGTAAATTAATCTTTTTTCTTCTTTTTTTTCTCTAAGCCTGCTTTTTGTAGAAGAGCTTTTTGTGCCTGTCCCTTCTTTCCAAGATAATTATGTTTTGCACCAAAATATAAAATAAATAAGAAAGAAGCGATATTTACAACTGCATCAACTTGCTCATTGTTAAAGAAATCATATCCAAAAGACTTTAAAAGGAAATTAAGTGACACTAAAGCCCCAGCAAAATAGCGGATGATATCTTGCAAGTTATTATTTTTAAACAAATCTATCACCTCCTATTACTACCTTATTCAGGCTTGTCCATTTGGTGAAATAATGGATAATAATATACAAAATAGGGCCATTAATCCTAAATGAAAGGATCATAGGTCTTAAAATAGTATAAATAGCAGAGGGCGTGTAACTAAACTTATCAACTTTTTATTCAATTCTCTATTAACAAAGTACAAAAATAATCCGATTACTAAATTGAATAGTATCTATTTAAAAAAGAGTTTAATTGTTATGTTATTTATTTGTATCAAGATTAAATGTTAGTTTTATCTTGAATTTAATCTATTTAGATAATATGGAATAAGAAATATAAGTGGGAAAGGTTGATCGTCATGGAACAAAATCATGGTATATTAATGGACAGCGGTACAAATGAATTAGAAATCGTGGAGTTTACTATTGGTGAAAGTAAATTTGGTATAAATGTGATAAAGGTTCGTGAAATTATTAATCCTTTACCAATTACTCCAGTCCCTAGGTCACATCCAAATGTAGAAGGAATAATTGAACTAAGAGGCGAAGTATTACCTGTCATAAATGTAGCAACTGCAATTGACTTCCCACCTTCAAATGAGCCACAGTATGATAAATATATTGTGACAGAATTTAATAAAACTAAAATGGTTTTTCATGTTCACACTGTTTCACAAATTCATCGTATCTCATGGACTCAAATCGAAAAACCGAATGAAATGTATCAAGGCCTAGAAACACAAATTACGGGTGTTGTTAAACATAATGGTGAAATGATTCTTTTACTAGATTTTGAGAAAATGGTAGTAGAGATTAATGAAGAAACAGCTATTTCAAAAAAGAAATTAACAAATCTTGATCAAAGGGAAGTTTCCAAAAAGCCGATTTTTATTGCAGAGGATTCTCCTCTACTAAGAAGTTTAATCAGAGATACATTAAAAGAGGCTGGATATGTTAATACAGTATTTTTTGAAAATGGTAAGGATTTATATGAGGAAATATCTAATAATATAGCTAGTGGTAAAGAGTTGACTGACTTTGTTAAATTAATTATTACAGATATTGAAATGCCTCAAATGGATGGCCACCATCTTACTAAAAAATTAAAAGAAGATAAAACATTAAGTAAGCTTCCGATTATTATTTTCTCTTCTTTAATTACTGATAGCCTTAAACATAAAGGTGATCAAGTTGGAGCAACTGCACAAGTAAGTAAACCAGAAATTGGTGAACTTGTTCAATTAATCGATCAACACATACTATAAAAGTAAAAATGGGAATCATTATAAAACCTAAAAACTATTTAGGTATTTATTAGATTCCCTTTTACTATACAAATCACTTTGATTGGAGCAACTTACTAATTTTCATTTATCATATTTCCCTTTATTTTTGCGGATTGGTTCACTTGGGAAAGTAAAGGTTGAGTTACTAATAAATGAAGAAGGTCTAAATTGTTGCCCGGGGTTATTTCTTCGGTGATTAAAACCAATTTTAATATTACTGTCATTTTTTTCTTTTACAATTCCTAAAAAATGATGAAGTATTTTTTTTGCATAACTTAATGACATGGAAACTTTTGGATTACGGTGAGAATTTTCTAATACGCCTAAATGTGGAAGAAGTTTAAAGTCTTCTTTTAAAGGTGGGATATGAAAGAAAAAATCTCCACATGAAATCAACACATCAGATTGTTGTTTACTAGATCGAGGGTTGTTTGAAAAGTGTAAACCGACTTTCTTTGCAATTCCTTTTTCTATTAGCTTTAATATAGCTTGTCTCTTAAGCGAATAAAGTTCACTTGGCTCTAAAGCAGTTTTAGCATGTTTATTCACTACAAATATTGCCTGAAAGATTTCTTCATTAGAGTAAACCATCTTATTCAGGCTTGGTTCTTTCGATTTCATGCCTTTTTATTACCTCCAAATAATATATATGACTATATTATAGCCTTAGTTTGGTTTTTTTCAAAATAAATCTAGTTTTTAATAAAATGATGAAAAATAAACAGTTAATCTTATAGTGTCTATACATTGATTAACTGTTTATCGATTTGACATATGAAATGCTGCTTTAATATGGATAAGCCCCAATGTTTCCATTTGGATTCAATGCTGTATTACCAGGGTAGGCACCTATATTTCCAGGAAAAGCACCTGTATTACCAGGGTAGGCACCTATATTCCCAGGAAAAGGACCTGGATTTATTGGTGGATAAGGTTGTTGGTATGGCGGATACCCTCCATATGGAGGAAACTGTTGATAAGGTCCATATGGTGGACAATAAGGATAATATGGTGGTCTACCAAACGCTAATGCACCTAAAGCGAAGCCTCCTGCTAAACCTCCGAGTAGAGGTATTAGAGGGAAAAATGGAATGAAGCGCTGTTCGTTATGATCATAATAGTAAGATGGTGTATCAGCATTTCTATAATAATAATTATTTATATTAGGGTACGATTGATAATTCAAGATTTTACCTCCTCTCTTGTCTTCGTTATTAGTGTATGGAGTCAGCGATTAATTGAGCAAGTACCCAAAAAATTAGGTAACCAACCTAGTCATTTGTGCAAATTATTAAATGGCTGAGTTGAATTACCTATTTTAACTTGTAAGTAAATGGAATATAGTAGACTTATAGAATAGGAAAAATGACATCATTTGTTATATTTCATCAGGATTCTTTAAATTTTAAAAAAGGACGCATATGATGGATACTTCTCTAAAAATAAATAAATTACAAAATTTAGATCAATCAATGATAGACGCATTATTAACTTCAATCAATGATCTCCTATTTATCATGAAAGTTGAAGGAGATAATTTTCTTTATCATTATGCAAATGATCAAGCAATAAAGCATGCTAACCTGTTTGATAGAAACTTTGTCGGTTATTCAATTCAAGAAGTGATGCCAAGTGAAATCTCAAAGAAACTTATTGAGAGTTATCAAATTACAAAAAGGTCAAAACAAGCTTTATGGTACAATGATTATTTGATTATTAATGAAAAGAAGTATTATTTTGAAACTGTCCTATCTCCGATTATCGATGAAGATGGACAATGTAATTATATTGTCAGCGTAACGCGAGATGTTACATTATGGACGGAAGAAACAAATGAAAAACTTGAGAACGAACTAAGATATCGTTCTTTATTTGAGCATAATCTTGATAGTATCATTATGCTAGACAGTAATGGCAATATACAAAAAACAAATATGTCTACATACCACGTAATAGGCTTCAGAGAAAAAGAGTTAAAAGGACGACATATTTTTAGTTTAATTGATCGTAAAGATAATGAAGCGTTAGATAAAGCGCTTACTTCAACGCTTCTAGGTGTCTCGACAGAGTTAAAAAATACCGTGTTGTTAAACAAAAATGGGCATTACTTAAGAAGTCATATAAAATGTATACCTATTATGTTAGATCATGAAATAAAAGGTATATACTTAATCATAAGAGATACTACGTCAGTAAATGAGAAAGAAAATTATTTATTTTTCTTATCTCAAAGAGACCAATTAACTGGTTACTATAAAAGAGATATGTTTTCAAATCTTATGAATCAATCAATTCAAGATGTAGAAATCTTAAATAGTGGTATTGGTTTGTTTATTGTAAATATCGATCGATTAAAAATATTGAATGAAACATATGGGTACGAAGTTGGAGATTATATTATTGAATTAGTCTCAAAAAGAATTACGTCCATTGTCGAAAAAGAAACGTTAAAGAGTTGTCCACTTATTCGACATAGTGGTGATGAATTTATTGTTATATATGAAACTAAATCAAAAGAAAAAATGAAAAAATTAGCGGAAAGCATTATTGAGGGCATTAAAGTACCTATTAAAATACCTTCTCATGATGAAAAAGTAATTATTTCTTCAACGATCGGGATTAGTTCTTACCCAAAAGACGGTATTTCAAGTGAAATTATTCTTAGAAATGCAGAAAGAGCACTTTTGGCGTGTAAAGAAAACGAGCGTGGTTCATACTCATTTTACGATAAAGCATATTCAACGATTACTCAAAAGAAATTAAACTTAGAATATTTCTTAAGACAATCTCTCGAAAGAGATGAATTAGAAATTGTATATCAACCTCAAATCTCTTTACATAATAATCAATTAATTGGTTTAGAAGCTCTCCTAAGATGGAAGCACGAAAAACTCGGTTATATTCCACCGAGTGAATTTATTCCAATCGCGGAGCAATCCCATTTAATTATTGATATAGGAAATTGGGTATTTAAACAAGTGGCAAAGCAAATAAAGGAATGGTTAGATAAAGGTTACGATGTAAAGAAAGTAGCCGTTAATCTATCTCCTAAACAATTCTATACCGGTGGAATAGAACAATATATATCAGAATGTTTGAAAGATTACGACATTCCAAGTGAGTTGCTTTCGATCGAAATTACGGAGAGCTCGATGGTGAATCGAGAGCAAACAGCATCAATTCTTCAAAAACTTAAAAACTTAAATATAAAAATAGCAGTGGACGATTTTGGAACTGGATATTCTTCATTAAGTTATTTAAAAGATTTTCCTGTTGATATGTTAAAAATCGACCGAAGCTTTATACAGTCTGTCATTCAAGATAATCGGAATGCGGCAATCGTAACGACAATCATTAGTTTGGCACATTCGCTTGGCATCGATGTAATCGCTGAAGGTGTAGAAACAATTGAACAAATAGAGTTTTTAAAGAAAAAACATTGTTTAAAAGCGCAAGGATACTATTTTAGTAAACCAATAACACCTGAACAAATTGAAAAATTGTATTATTAATAAAAGGACGTATTAAGTAAAATAGTTACTTAATGCGTCCTTTTAATTTCGATCGAAATGATTTCAGGTGGAGTTAAAAATCGAATGGGTAGTTTAGTTGTTCCAATCCCATTTGAAACGATTAAGTAACTATTATATTTTTCTGATATTTTATACTTTCCACGATTATAAACTTTTGCAAATGGTGGCATAATGAGAGATTTGAAAAAAGGTAAATAAATTTGTCCACCATGACTATGTCCAGAGAGTTGAAGGTTAATTGGATAGTTTTTCGTTACATTTGCTATATCAGGTTCATGAGCTAATACGATCGTATAAGTATTTTTTTGTATTCGATTTAAAATATTTTCATAATTCCTCTTTCCTAACATATAATCATCTAGTCCAATAAAAGATACTTTCTGATTTTCAAAATAAAATGACTTCTCCTCGTTTTTTAGTAAGATAAAATTGCTTTCATTTAATACTTTTTCATATTGCTCTGTAAAGTACCCTCCATGATCATGATTCCCATAAATTGCAAGCTTTCCTCTTTTTGCTTTTATCCCATTTAAAAGATTAATAACATCTTTTTCATAACCGAATTTGCGAATATCGCTAATTAAATCACCCGTAAATACGACGAAATCAGGTTTCATCCTATTTATGCTTTTAACAATGGTCTTTAATTTTCGAATATCATTCTTATTATTTAAGTGAGTATCAGAGAATTGTACTATTCGAAGATTAGTTGTTAAGTCCGTGTTCGTACTATTATAGAAGGAGTTTTGTTTCGTTATGATCATACTTGGTTCAATAAGTAAGGCATAGTATGTTAAACAAATAAAAGCGAATAGAACCGTATAAATTTTTGCTCTCAATTTAACCCGACCTTTAATCTTGCAAAATAATCTACTTAATACATTAAATAGTTTAATAGTTAAAAATATTCTCAAAATAGATAAAAATTGTTAAACTAGATAAAAGAGATAGGAGGAATTACTTTGAAAGATAGAGTTGTAATCGTTACTGGTGGTTCTAGCGGAATGGGAAAAGCTATGTCAGTGCGTTTTGCAAAAGAAGGTGCGAAGGTAGTTATTGCGGGAAGAGATCTAGACCGTTTAAATAGTGCAAAAGAAGAAATTGAGCAGTATGATGGGCAAGTTTTGCCTGTCGTAATGGATGTGAGAGATCCTGAACTTGTAAAGAAAATGGTGAATGAAGTTGATGAAGCATTTGGAACAATTGATTATTTAGTTAATAATGCTGCAGGTAACTTTATTTGTGCGGCTGAAGATTTGTCAGTTAACGGATGGAATTCAGTTATAAATATTGTTTTAAATGGAACTTTCTATTGCAGTTCTGAGGTTGGAAAGTATATGATTCAAAAGGGAATTAAAGGGGCAATGACAAATATAATTGCAACTTACGCATGGGATGCGGGCCCAGGCGTAATTCATTCAGCTTCTGCAAAAGCTGGTGTACTTGCAATGACTAGAACATTAGCAGTTGAATGGGGTAGAAAGTATGGAATTAGAGTAAATGCAATTGCTCCTGGACCAATTGAAAGAACGGGTGGAGCGGAAAAATTATGGGTTTCAGAAGAATTAGCTAAGAGAACTATTCAAAGTGTTCCACTTAGTCGCTTAGGTACTCCTGAGGAGATTGCAGGCTTAGCAGCATATTTATTTTCAGATGAGGCTGGTTATATTAATGGTTCTTGTTTTACAATGGATGGAGGACAGTCATTACATCAATATCCTTTCTAAAAGGAGGTAGCTTATGGATCCTTTAGATGTAATTAGTAACTTAGATAAAGTAATACCATATTTTCAACCTATATATGGAGCGGATACACAGGACTGTGTTGCGATTGAAGTTGTTGGTAGAATGAATCTGGATAATTTACATAGCTTGGAATTTTTCTTTTCAAATGATTTAGTTCCAGATGATTATCTTCTTGAAGTTGACAATCATATTTTATTCCAATCATTAGATGAGGTTGTTCGCTCGAAGTTTAAAGGCAACATTTTTATTAATCGTCATCCATCTGCTTTATTATCAGATGATCCTGAAAACTTACTTTCAATTTTACAAGAATATGAGGAAAAAGGGATCAAGTTAAATAATATTGTTATTATTCTACAGCATCAGCTTTTTTACGGTTTTGAAAAAGAATTAAAAAACCTAATCACATATTATCAAACATATGGTATTAAGTTTGCAATTAACAGTGTGAACGATAAGCTGATTAATTTAGAAAAATTGCGATATTTGTCTCCTGATATCATCAAAATTGATTTTAAAATGGTACAGCAACTACATACATCATCTTTCCAAGATTTATTACATTCTGTTATTCATGTGGCAAGAAAAATTGGAGCTTCAATGTACTATGATGGAATAATTGATTCACTTCAATTAAGGAATGCTTGGAAGAATGGTGGAAGATTTTATCAAGGCGCGTACTTATGTATACCACAAAAATCAATTAATAATTTGAATCATGAGAGTGAACCACTAAAGAAAGATATTTTGAAGTATATAAGAGAAGAAAAAACTAAATTAACTGCTCTTAGGGATATGACAAATTTAATTCAGCAAAGAGTGGAAACTGCTATTCAAAAATTTAATCTTAAATCTGACTTGAATGATTTTTTACAAAAAATATCAAGTGAATTAAACTCGTTTAGCTTTAGAATGTATATATGCGATGAAGATGGCTTTCAGCAATCAGCTAACTTTTTTAAGTTATATGGAGAACAATGGGAACTTCAGCAACAATATGTTGGAAGGAATTGGAGTTGGCGACCATATTTTTTAGAAACAGTTTTACGAATGAAGGCACATGACCGTGGGGTATTATCTGATATGTATCGGGATATTGAAACTGGTGAAAAAATCAGAACATTTTCATATCCATTGGAAAATAGTCGCTTTCTATACATTGATTTAAGTTATGATTTCTTATTTAAGCATAATGAGCTACTTTTTTAATTATCTATTTTCAATTAAAAAACTGTCTTTTATATGTAAGTAGTTACGATAATGTAAAATAACATTAAAAACAATAGAAAAAGTATATGAAATAAAACCTATAGAACAGTATATTAGCATCCAAGACGTTTGGAATATTCCAAGCGTTTTTTAAAATTTAACCTTCAACAACAGCTAAGTAATAACTCACTTTTCCATTGAATTCAACAATTAATATATCTTCTCTCTCTTTGGTGGTATATATTTTAGCTCCAATTGGTAAGTTATTTGCCGTACCATTTTTAAATGACTTTTTGGAAATTTTGGAAACTAATGCTGTAATTTCTCCAACCGATTTGTCTTTTGTCAATTTAAGCTCATTTACCCAATCAATATTTGTTTGATAAATTATATCTTTCCATTGAAAAATGTCAGCATGTCTATCAAGACGAATAATTTCTTCTGCATCTGGATTTTTAGTCGTTACAGTTTTAGTTTCTTGTTTAACACAACCGAATAAACAAAATGAACATATCACTACAGTAAAAATTACTTTATACATTTTCAGCATAAACACCTCCATTTATAGTTATTTCACCATAAAGTTCCATTGTCCTTTTAAATCTAGGCTCTTTTCTAAAAGATTGTTGTTTTTTAATAGGTTTTGGTATAGCAAACTAAAATGAAGAAGAAGATTGGAACAGAAGGTGCGAGACTCCTGTGAGAGCTGCGGGACAGGTGAGACCCCGCAGGCGCGAACGCGGCGTGGAGGCTCAGCGACCCTCCACGGAAAGCGAGCATCCTACAAAAACGGAACTACTTATTGTATAAGACAATTTTTTATTTTGAGTTTTTTATAAAAACAATTGTCATCTTTTGTAAAAAAAATGAGAACTATTTTTGTAGTAAATAGGATTTTAAAAGTGATACGATTATTTAAAGACGGGTTATCTTTTGAGGGAGGATATACTTTGAAAGGGCTATTACCAAAGATATTTATCGTATCATCGATCATGTTTTTTGCCTTTCATTTTATTGGAGTTGGATAATCAAGTAATTTATTAAGCCTATTTCATCATAACAAATATAGTATGAATTCATATTAGCAATAAGAAACACCTTTAAAAACTTAAAGGTGTTTTTTATTGTGCACTTTTTCAAGTATTAAATATTATTGATTATTTTTCTGTAATGCAGCTTCAATTTGTTCAATTTGGACTCCTCGAATAATTTCATCATTTATAATTAATGTCGGAGTTGAGAATGATTCAAGTTCAAACATCATTCGATTTTTAGCATTTTGATCTTTTGTTACATTGAATTCTTCAAAAGAAAGATTAGCTTCTTTTAAATAATTTTTTAGAAATTCACATGGCGGACAACCATCCTGTGTAAATAATTCGATTCGCATTTATCTTCATCCTTTTTTTATAATTTCTCTTTATATTAATAAATATATTCTTAATCTTAATCTTATCTAAAAAAATAATAGGAATAAAGATATTTGTTTTAGGATTCATAATATTAAATACAAGTATATTTCACTTGTATTTATTTAAAAATACAAGTATTCTTATTAATGGACACTTACATAACTTGATTCTATCGAAAATTTTATGGATAGAAATTGTAAGAAAGTATAACCTATATTTAGGAATGACACATGGTAGAAAGGAGTTCTAATATGTCTTTATTATTAGGAATTTTAGAACGCTTAGAAAGTTTAAAACAACAAGCAACGAACGGTGAGGTTGCTCAAAGATTCTTTGAAGTGAATGGCGAAAGAAAATGTAGTGTGAAGTATTCAGAAAAAAATGAAACTTTTGAATTAGAAGTATTTCAACAAGGTGAAAAGCCACAAACTTTTCCTTTCGATAATATCGATATGGTAGCAATTGAAATATACGAAATCATTTCTTAAAAAGTTTAAAGGAAAACAAGCGAAAGCTTGTTTTTTTTTATGCAAAAATAGTTCATAGTTTTTCGGTCGTGCTATTCCCAATTTATTTTGAATACATTAATATGTATTGTTTATGAACAGGGGAGGTAAACACGGTGAATAAAGATCAATATAGATTTTATAATGTTAGCGAAAGAAACATGAGTTTTGATCAAGTTGTTTCTAGATTATATCATTTTGTAAAATGTGATCCGAATAAACAGTATCGCCTCTCAATTGGAACTGATTCGCAAGTTCATAGTAATGGGACAAAGTTTATTACAGCCTTACATCTGCATAGGGTTGGCAATGGTGCCTGGGGATGTTTACATACATGTTGGCACAATCGTAAAATTAGAAATTTAAAAGAAAAAATATTTTTAGAAACGATGTATAGTCAAGAGATAGCATTTTTGTTAACACCGTTTTATTTAGAAAAAATTTTTAGTCCACTCCATGAAAATGCTAACCCCAATAATTTTAGTTTTGAGATTCATTTAGATATTGGCACTTCTGGACTTACAAAAGAATTTATACAAGAAATGACTTCAAAAGTAAGTGCAATGGGAATTATCCCAAAGATAAAACCAGATTCCTACACAGCATTTAGTTATGCAAATAAATTTACAAAATAAAAAGTTTAAAGCATATAAACATTGATTAAAATGAGAATTAGGAGGGATTGATGAATGCTAGGAGAACAAAATTTCACAGAAGACGAGTTGTATCTATTAGTAGATACTGTTATGAAACAAAACTATGCAATTGAACTTATTTCATCTCAAATAACTGATATTGAAAATGGTCTAATGGATGCGGGTGAAGATCAATATGAAAGACTTGTACACTTGTATCAAAAATTAAGGGATTTGGGGTTATGAAGTATTATATAAATAAGGCGTTTAGATAAATGAAACTATTTATCTAAACGTTTTTTTTGTCATTTAAATAGTAATTTGATGCATTGGAAAGGCATACAAAATCTGATAAGATGGTAAGTAGGACAATGTCCTTAAAATTTTTTTTAGTATATGAATAGAATCTGTACAAATGACTAACTACAGAGCCAAAATTCAAATGATAATACCTATTAATTTGAATGAATTGGAATAACCTTTTTAATTAAAAAGGGGCTCTGTATGATTCCATTGGGGGACGATGTTTTGATTAGTATTGATGGTCAACAATTTTTTGAACATAAATTAGATGAAGTAATTATTTCAAGTGAAAAAGTAGCACATGTACAAATTGGTAACAGCTTAGAACATGCTTTATTAGTACTTACTAAATCTGGATACTCTTCCATTCCAGTTTTAAATCCAAAGTTTCAATTACTGGGATTAATTAGTACTTCTATGATATTGGACAGAATTTTAGGATTAGAAAGAATTGAATTTGAGAGACTTAATAATATGAAAGTAGAAGAAGTCATGTGTAAAGAATTTCCATTATTAAAGACAACTGATACGCTTGCCAAAGGACTTGAATCTGTCATAGACCATCCTTTTGTTTGTGTAGTAGGTGATGAGAATACATTTGAAGGTATCTTGACTAGACGAGCGATATTAAAACAAGTGAACAAAAGTGTAAGAAGATATAATAAACATTAAATTGATAAAAAAGTAGGTCAATCAACTGGCTTACTTTTTTTATCATTTATTCAATTTGATAGTTGGAAATTTTTTCTCATCGGATAATCGGTATACTACACCAATGAGGTAAAGAGAGAAATCTAGTAAATATCAACTAACAATTGCAAGAGATAGATCGAACGAGATCATGTAAGGGGGGATGATTTTGCAAATTGATGATATTCGATTAATGATTACTTTAGCAGAAGAGAAAAATATGCGAAAAGCAGCGGAGAGATTATTTGTTTCACAGCCTGCACTTAGTCAAAGATTACAAAATTTAGAAAAACAAATTGGTAGTGAACTTTTTATTCGATCACAAAAAGGGTTAATAATCACTGCTTCAGGTGAGATTATATTAAACTATGCAAAAAAAATGGAAGACACATATCAAGGTATGTTAGAACAACTTCAAATATTGAATTCTGATATTTCAGGAACTTTAAAAATTGCAGTTTCTTCCGTTGTTGCGCAATATTGGCTTCCTCCTGTATTAAAACAATATGTATCGCAATTTCCAGATGTTCAAGTATCGATTTTTACAGGTTGGAGTAGTGAAATAACTAACAGATTATATGAAAATGAAGTACATCTTGCAATTTTAAGAGGCAATCAAAATTGGTTTGGAGAAAAAGAATTGCTTTTTTCAGATGAATTACTTTTAGTCGATACAAGGAAACATGACTTAGCTGATTATAAAGAGATTCAAAGACCTTTTATTCAATTTAAAAGTAACTCAAACTATTATCAATTAATTCAATCATGGTGGTACGAGCATTTTAATTCTTTACCAAAACATGAGATAGTTGTAGATCAAATCGAAACTTGTAAACAATTTGTATTAAATGGACTAGGTTTTGCCATTCTACCTTCTTCAGCACTACATGATGTAAGAGAAGATAACCTTATAAAAACACCTTTGTATTCAAAGGAACAAGCACGTCTATATAGAGATACATACTTATTATACAATCGTGATGCAATGAAATTAAAACAAGTAGAAGGTTTTATTAAGTCGATTCGAAAAAAAAAATAATGTTTACTTCACAAAATGTTGCTAGTTAGGTACTTGTTTTGATAGAGTAATCTTATTGATAAACAAAAGGAGGCATCAATCATTATGAAATTAATGGATGCAAATGAAATTATTGCTTTTATTGCAAATAGCACAAAAAAAACACCTGTAAAGGTTTATGTTAAAGGTCAATTGGACAAGCTGACAATTTCTGAATCTGTTCAGTCATTTATTTCTCAAAACTCAGGCGTATTATTTGGTGAGTGGGATGATGTGAAAGTGATTTTAGAAGATCAAAAAGAATACATAGAAGATTATGTAGTTGAATCTGATCGTCGTAATTCAGCGATTCCATTATTAGATGCAAAAGGAATCAAAGCTCGTATTGAGCCAGGAGCAATTATACGTGACCAAGTAACAATTGGTGACAACTCAGTTATTATGATGGGTGCAGTCATTAATATCGGAGCTGTAATTGGCGAAGGCACAATGATTGATATGAATGCTGTACTTGGTGGACGCGCAACAACTGGTAAAAACTGTCACGTTGGCGCTGGTGCTGTTTTAGCTGGTGTAATTGAGCCACCTTCTGCAAACCCAGTAATTCTTGAAGATAATGTATTAGTAGGTGCGAACGCAGTAGTACTTGAAGGTATTAAAGTTGGAGAAGGTGCGGTTGTAGCTGCGGGTGCAATTGTAACTGAAGATGTAGCACCTTATACGGTAGTTGCTGGAGTTCCAGCTAGAAAAATTAAAGATATTGATGATAAAACAGTTTCAAAGACTGAAATTATCCAAGCTTTACGTCAATTGAACCAATAATAACAATTAGAAGTATAAAGCGTAGAATTTTCATTCTACGCTTTTTTTTGGAGGTGCAATAAATGGAAGCATTTGTGAAAATAAGAAGAGATTTACATCAAATTCCTGAGCTAGGTTTTAAAGAATATAAAACACAGGCCTATTTGCTCGAATATTTGACTTCACTTAATCAAAAACGTTTAATTGTGCAAACTTGGAAAACCGGAATTTTTGTGAGAGTGAAAGGGTTAAATCCTAAAAAAACAATAGGTTATCGTACAGATATTGATGGATTACCAATGAATGAAGCAACTGGGCTCCCTTTTTCTTCGACCCACGAAGGTAGGATGCATGCTTGTGGTCATGATGTTCATATGAGTATTGCATTAGGAGTACTTACAAATTTAGTGGACAATCCAATTGATGATGACGTAGTGTTTATCTTTCAACCAGCGGAGGAAGGTCCAGGTGGAGCTGAACCGTTATTAATTAGTGAGGAATTTAAATCATTTAAACCTGATGAAATTTATGCGATTCATATCGCTCCTGAATACCCAGTAGGAACAATTGCTACTAAACCAGGAATGCTTTTCGCACATACATCAGAGCTTTTTATCGATTTTCATGGATTGAGTGGTCATGCAGCTTTTCCTCATTTAACGAATGATATGATCGTTGCATCTAGTCATTTTATCACTCAACTTCAATCAATTGTTTCAAGAAATGTAAATCCTTTAGATAGTGCAGTCATTACGATTGGAAAGATTACAGGTGGAACGGTTCAAAACGTTATCGCTGACCATGTTCGTTTAGAAGGTACAATGAGAGCACTAACAGAAGAAGCAATGTTGAAATTAAAAGATAGGGTATTAAGCCTTGTGAATGGATTTCAAGAGAGCTTTCAGTGTAAAATAGATGTAGATTTTGGTAGTAATTATTATGGAGTAATAAATAATGAATCCCTTACGAATGAATTTTTTGATTTTGCGAGACAATATAGTGGTGTCGAAGCGATTGAGTGTAATGTAGCGATGACTGGCGAGGATTTTGGGTATATGACAAAAGAAATGCCTGGAATGATGTTTTGGGTTGGTGTAAATTCAAGTTATGGCCTGCATAACCAAAAGTTAAATCCAGATGAAAATGTCATTCCTATAATTATTCAATTTATTACCGACTTTTTCATGAAAAAGGGATGAAAATAATTTTCACTTAATAATAATTATAAATTAAGATTGACTTTAAAAAAGTAGTTTACTATAATATCATATGTATGATAATTAACTACATAAATTATTGGAGGTAATCATAATGGCAGAACGTTTAGTAGGAAAACAAGCACCACGCTTTGAAATGGAAGCAGTATTACCAAATAAAGAATTTGGTAAAGTAAGTTTAGAAGAAAACATGAAAAATGATAAATGGACAGTACTATACTTCTATCCAATGGACTTTACTTTCGTTTGTCCAACAGAAATCATTGCTTTATCTGAACGTTATGATGAGTTTGAAGATCTTGATGCTGAAGTTGTTGGTGTATCTACAGATACAATCCATACTCACTTAGCTTGGATTAACACTGACCGTAAAGAAAATGGTTTAGGTCAATTAAGATATGCACTAGGTGCTGATACTAACCACGCGATTTCTCGTGACTATGGCGTGCTAATCGAAGAAGAAGGTATTGCTTTACGTGGTTTATTCATCATTAGCCCAGAAGGCGAATTAATGTACCAAGTAGTTCACCACAATAATATTGGTCGTGAAGTTGATGAAGTATTACGTGTTCTTCAAGCACTTCAAACTGGTGGACTTTGCCCAGCTAACTGGAAACCAGGACAAGCTACACTATAATTTTTTATAAAACGAATTATTAAAGAAAGGTCTAACAATTTGTTAGGCCTTTTCAATACATTAGAAATGAAAAGTGGAACCGGCTTGGTTAGCCCCGACAAGCATAAGAAAAAGAACAATGAAGGTTGGTTTTTAACCTTCAATGGGCTTTAGCGTATGGCCTCGAGGGGCTAGCCACTGGAACTAGACAGGAGGAAATAGAAATGAGATTACGTTCACCTATGCCTGAATTAAACGGTGCAACTACAGTGTTAAATGGGGAAGTACAAAAAGAGGATTTAATTGGTCAACAACCAACTTTAATCCATTTTTGGTCTGTAAGTTGCCATCTATGTAAAGTTGCAATGCCAAATATCAACGCGTTTAGAGATGAATATAAAGATCGATTAAATGTAGTAAGTGTTCATATGCCTAGATCAGAAGATGACTTGGATATTGATAAAATTAAACAAGTTGCAGAAGAACATGGAATTACTCAAACTATTTTAGTTGATAATGAACATTCAATCACAGATGCATTTGAAAACAAATATGTGCCTTCATATTATGTATTCGATAAAACAGGTGTTTTACGTCATTTCCAAGCTGGTGAAGGCGGTATGCCGATGTTAGAAAAACGTGTTAATCGTGTACTTGATGAAGCTGCGAAAGTAGAGTAATTAGAAATAGAGACTTTAATAGTCTCTTTTTTTGTTTTTTAATCGGAATATAGAACAATTAGAATTTTATCGGTATAATTAAGAAGAATAACTATTATTAGATGGAAATTTTTTGTAGGAGGAAATAAGTTTGGAAATACAAACGATCGCAATCTTTATCCTATGGTTGTTTCTATATGCCTACATGATTATTGCCTCGATAGACTTTGGTGCAGGGTTTTATGCCTTTTATGCAATTTCAACAAAAGAAGAGCCAAAGTTAATAGGACTAATTAATCGACACCTGTCATCAATTTGGGAATTAGCTACGTTATTCTTCATTTTCTTTTTTGTAGGCGTAGTTGGTATCTTTCCAAGGGTTGCTTATTATTATGGAGTGCCTCTATTAGTACCAGGGTGTGTAGCAATGATTTTCTTAGCTATTAGGGGATCTTTTTATACATTTCAGCAATATGGAGGGAAAAGGAGTAAATATTTTTTACTTTTATATGGTGCGACTAGCCTATTAATACCAGTTACCTTATCTACTGTTTTAACGATATCTGAAGGTGGGTTTATTATCGAAAACGGTACGGATATTCGTTTCTACCCGTTAAAATTAATTACCAATTTCTATTCATTGTCCGTTATGTTGTTAGCAGTATGCTCAGTATTATTTATAAGTGCGATGTTTTTAATTTACTCTGCAAAACTAATAGAGGATTCAGAATCGGAGAATAAGTTAAGAAAATACGTACTTGTATGGTCTTTTCCAACAATTATTTCAAGTATTATAGTATTCGCTTCAATGAAATTACATAATGGTATCCATTTTGAACGAATGCATAATGTTTGGGGGTATTTTCTAACTTCCTTAGTTTGCTTCAGTATGGCAATTTTTCTTGTTATTAAAAGAAAAAGGTACGGGGTAGCTTTTATGCTTGTGTTATTACAATATTTCTTTGCATTTTTTGGGTATGGAGTAAGCCATTTACCTTATATTTTATATCCATATTTGAGGTTGGAAACAAGCTTTGCTAAAAGCCATCTAGCCTATATTTTGATCATTTTATTTGTCATATTTTTAATCGTAATTACAATTTATTTTATTTTCTTAATGATTAATAAACCAATTTTCCAGAAGTTATATTTAAAAGACTACGAAAAAAATGATGTGATAAAATAATAGGCTCAGGCGCAAAACACTGTACCTCAGGAGTTTTGCACAACAACCTTAGTGCTGTGTACTTTACCAAAACTTTTTTTATAAAATCTTTTAATGAGAATAAATAAAAAGAAGAAGCTTAATTGTAATTAAGCTTCTTCTTTTTTACTGTATTTAGACTTACACTTCCATAATGATTGGAAGAATCATTGGTTTACGTTTTGTTTTTTCATAAAGGAATGGTGATAAAGTATCTGTAATTTCGTTTTTAATTTCAGACCATTGTGAAGTTTTACGATCCATAATTTTATTTAAATGAGAAGAAATCATAGCTTGTGCTTCATTAATTAAATCGCCACTTTCTCTCATATAGACGAATCCACGAGAAATGATATCTGGTCCAGCAGATATTTTAAATTCCTTCATGTCGATACTTACGACAACGATTACAAGACCTTCTTCAGAAAGAATTCTACGATCACGTAAAACGATATTTCCGATATCACCAATACCGCTTCCATCAATGTATACGTTTCCTGAAGGAACTTTACCGGCTACCATTGCCTCATCTGAACGTAGGGCAAGAACTTCCCCATTATCCATAATGAAACAGTTTTCTTCTGGTACACCACAATCCATAGCAAGCTTAGCATGCATTCTTTGCATTCTGTACTCACCGTGAATTGGCATGAAAAATTTAGGCTTCATTAAACGAAGCATTAATTTTTGTTCTTCTTGTCCACCATGTCCACTTGTATGGATATCATTAAGAGAGCCATGGATAACTTCTGCACCAGCACGGTATAACAAGTTAATCGTACGGTTTACACTCATTGTATTACCTGGAATTGGTGAAGATGAGAATACGACTGTATCTCCAGGGATAATTTGGATCTGACGGTGAGTACCATTAGCTATTCTAGATAGTGCTGCCATAGGCTCACCTTGACTACCTGTACATAGAATAACAATCTGATTTGCAGGGATACGATTAATTTGACTCGCATCAATAAACGTATCTTTTGGGCATTTTATGTATCCTAAATCATGACCAATTTCAATATTTGCTTCCATGCTACGCCCGAAGACAGCAATCTTTCGTCCAGTAGCGATAGCAGATTCTACAACCTGTTGAAGACGGTGAATATTAGAAGCAAAAGTAGCAAAAATGATACGACCATCTACCTTACGGAAAATTTCACTGATCGTGTCACCAACTTTTCTTTCTGACATCGTAAAGTGAGAAACCTCACTGTTCGTACTATCTGAAAGTAGGCATAACACACCTTCTTTTCCTATTTCAGCCATTTTCGTTAAATTAGCCGAATCACCAACTGGTGTGAAATCAAATTTAAAATCGCCTGTATGAACAACCTGTCCTTGGGGTGTTTTAACGACGATACCATAACAATCTGGAATACTATGTGTAGTACGATAAAAAGTAACACTAGTTTTTCTAAATTTAATGATGTCATCTTCTTTGATTTCTATTAACTTAGCTTTTCGTAATAGACCGTGCTCTTCAAGTTTATTTTTGATTAAAGCTAAGGCAAGTTTACCGCCGTAAATTGGAATATTTAATTCTCTTAGTAAATACGGGATACCACCAATGTGGTCTTCATGTCCGTGTGTGATAAATAAACCTTTAATTTTTTCCTCATTACGAACTAAATAGGAATAATCAGGTATAACATAGTCTATCCCTAATAGTTCATCTTCAGGGAATTTGATTCCGGCATCGATTAGTATAATTTCATCTTGGTATTGTACTGCGTATGTATTTTTTCCAATTTCCCCTAAGCCGCCTAGTGCGAATACGGCCGCTTGATCATTTTTAAGAAATTTCATAAATTACACTAGCTCCAAAATTTTAAAGCTTTCACTTTGTTTTTCGAATTCAAGATGAGCGCCGGTTAAAGCTTGTACTAGCTCAATGTTATAATTGAAAGGTGTTAATTTCGCACGAACTTCTCTTTCACTTTCAGCTTCAACATAAACTGTTTTTGTTTTTTCTCTTACAGGTACCTCTAAAGGTAATTCCTGATAGTATACTTTAAAAATCATTTAAATCTCTCCTTGTCAATTCACTATCTTCTCAATATTATAAGGGATATTCTATATATTTTCATTCTTTTTATTGCATAATGCCTAAATTACGCTCATTTTAAAAGTTTATTTGAAATTATAGAGATATATTTCTTCTTTTTTAATAATTGTTTAAGCCGTTTTTTTAATCTATTTCGAAGTTTACGTAACATTAGTTTTACCTCCTATACACGAAAATAAACTATGTGAAGCGAACACGGACATAAGATAATTATGTTTAGTATTTATCGAAAAAACATTTTCATACAATATAAGGGGAAAAGAAGTTAAAATAGATGGTATCTAGTAATTTCTCTCTGTTAATGTTTTTGTGGTGAAATTAAACAAAACGCATTGTTCTAAAAGATTTAACTGGATGTGAATTAAAGAGTGTATAAAGAGATTTGATTGGAGTGGAAGGTGAGAGACTCCTGTGATAGTAGTTAGAATGGTGAGACCCAGCAGGCTTGCCAAGGAGGCTTAGTTCACGCCTCACAGAAACGGAGCATCCTGTAACGGGAAATTAACTTTATATTTTAACAGAGATATTAATTTAAGGAGAGAATACAATGAAGAAATTATATGCCGCCTTATTTTTGTTAAGCATGATCTGGAGTACTTCATTTTTATTTATAAAACTACTTCTAAATGATATAAGTCCAGAAGGAATAGTATTTTATCGATGTTTGTTTGGTTCGCTAACTTTATTAATCATAATGTTAGTTAAAAGAGTAAAAATTGAATATAAGAATCTCCCTAAGATTAGTTTAATCATTGCAATATCTTTATTTAATCATGCAATACCGTGGTTATTTTTATCTTTAAGCGAAACACACCTCCAAAGCAATCAGGCCGCGATGCTGAACGCATTTACTCCAATTGCAACACTCGTGATTGGTTATTTCTTCTTTTCTCAAAAAATACTTAAAAACCAATGGGTTGGTTTAATGATCGGGATTATTGGTGTAGGTATTATGATGAATATAAATCTATCAACAATATTGTCCAATAATATATTCTATTCACTTTTAATGATTTTTGTAACGTTCTGTTATGGGCTCGGATCCCATTTAACTAAAAAATACTTACAAAATATCGATGTTTTAATTGTATCTTTCTTAACGCTAGGAATTTCAGCCGTATTCGGGTTTTTCTATATGATTATTGCTGGAAAAGGAACTTTAAAACCATTCGTAGAGTTACATGTTTTTGGAGGAGTAATTGGACTTGGTATTTTATGTTCTGGGTTGGCATATTTACTATTTTATTATATGGTTAAAGAGGGAAGCGCAGAATTTGCTACAATGGTTACTTATATTGTACCAGTATTTGCTTCCATATGGGGATTCTTATTTTTAAAGGAACCATTATCTTTAAAAATGATTGCAGGATTGCTAATCGTTTTACTTGGTGTTTTTATTTCAAATAGTAAAAAAAAGACAAAGATAAAGAGTTCAAAAGCTAATGCGGCATCATGAGAGGAGAATAAAATGTCAAAACCAATTGTATTTTTTGATATTGATGGAACAATCTTAAATCATGAAAAAGTAATTCCAAATACTACAAAAGAAGCTATTATGGAACTTCAAAAGAAGGATATTCATGTAGCGATAGCTACCGGACGTGCGCCATTTATGTTTGAGGAAATTCGTGAAGAATTGAACATTAAAAGTTTTGTCAGTCTAAATGGTCAATATGCTGAATTTGAAGGTGAAACTGTTCATACACACGCGTTACATCCTGAAGAACTTCATTTATTCACTGAAAAAGCGATTGAATTAAATATTCCACTAGTTTATTTAAATAATGAAACAATGAGGGCCTCTACTGTCACACACCCACATATTATGGAAGCAATGAATTCAATTAAAATGAATATTCCAGAAGCACAAAGTGATTTTTATCATAATCGTGATATTTATCAAGTTTTACTATTCTGTGAAGAACAAAATGAAGCAAATCTTACAAATGGCTTTAGTCAATTTAATTTTATACGTTGGCATGATTTCTCTACGGATGTATTACCAATCGGTGGATCTAAGGCAAATGGAATACTACAAATGGTGAAACATTTAGGGATCGATATAAAAGATGTATTCGCTTTTGGAGATGGATTAAACGACTTAGAGATGATTGAGACTGTTGGTACTGGGATTGCAATGGGTAATGCTGTAGAGTCATTAAAGAAACTTGCGAACCATGTTACAACTAGTGTAGAAGAAGATGGAATCTTAAACGGATTAAAGTGGGCAGGATTATTATAAAGTTTTACAATGAAGAAAAGAAGCTATTGATATCAATAGCTTCTTTTTTTATCGATAAAATTATGCATCTCTATCTAATGGAGATGAACCTTCTGGTGCTGAAAATGGATTGGTTTTATCAATACGATCATAAAACATTACACCATTTAAATGATCGATTTCATGTTGAAAACAAATAGCTGGTAATCCTTTTAAACGAATTTTCACTTCGCCTAAGCTTGTATCAAAACCTGATACAGTAATCCTGGCGTATCGAGGAACATAACCTTGTACATCTCGGTCAACTGATAAACAACCCTCTCCCCCAGCTAAGTACACTTGTTCAACTGAGTGACTCACAATTTTGGGATTTAATAAAGCATAACTAAATAAATTTCCTTGTAAGTCATGGACATGTACACCAATTGCTCTTTTGAGTATACCGATTTGGGGTGCAGCTAATCCAATACCAGAACGTAAGCTATACTCTTGAGAAATTTCAGGGTTCTGGCTATTTATAACATATTCTAATAAAGAATTTGCTAAATTTATATCATCCATTGATGGTGGTAGACTGACCTCAGCTGCGACTTCTCTTAACCTAGGATCGCCTTCACGGATAATATCTTTCATTGTAATCAAATGATTCACTCCTAACCTAAATTCTTGCAATAGTTGATATGTAAAAATTATTAGTAATAATAGTCTAACAAATCTTATTGAAGTTGTCAGTATAGCACCGTATATTGTGAAATTAAAAAGGAGCGAATAAAATTCGCTCCCTACAGTTTGTGGTTATACATAAAATATAGAGGGTGTTAAGTGTAATTCTTAGATTAGAAAAGCAGCACCAACGATAATTAATAAAATGAATAGAACAACGATTAATGCGAATCCACTTCCGTAGCCACATCCACCACAACCATAGCCACCGTATCCGCCTTTTCCACCGTATCCGTAACCGTACATAATATAACCTCCCTTTAAGGTGTTTCCGCAAGTAGCGGATACTACAAAATATGAAAAACTAAGTAAAGTGTGTGGGTAAGTGACTAACTTTATTTCGGAAGCGTATAAAAAGTCTAAAAAGATGCAACATGAAAACAAAACATAAAAAAAATAGGTGAAAACATGCATAAAAAAACGCTTAGAGTATTAATGGGTTTGATGCTCTTTTTCATAATTTGTTCAGCTTGTGAATCACAACAAAAGCATAAGAATTTACTTTTTAATCAATTAAATAAAATAACAAAAATGGAAAAAAAATTTGTAAAAGCAGGGGAACATATACAGGAATTAGAAATAAAAGAACTGGAGTCCTATGAGAAAATCTTTTCATTTAAGATTTCGGATGTTACGAAAAGGCAAGAAACCGCAAAAAATGCAATAAATTTGTTGAAAGAACGAAGAGGTCGAATAGAGAATGAATCAAAATTAATTCATGATATAGACATAAAAATCGAAGAACTTCAAACAATAAATATTGAAACAAAAGATGAAAAGTTTCGAGAACAAGTAAATCAGTTCGTGCAAACTTGGAAAAAGAGAACAGAGTTGTACGACCGATTAAACAAAAAGTACAAGGAAGCAATTGAGATTGACCTTTCGATTTATAAATTATTATCGCAGCAAAAAGTTGATTTGAAGAATGTTAAAAGTATGACAAAGAACACAAATACAGTTTATAAAGATGTTATAAAACTAAATGATAAACTAAATCTTTATACTCGAAAATTAAATAATGAGAGAAAAATGTTATATGAAAAATATGCTAAATAAGTGTGTTTTGTTTGGTTTTATCGAAAAAAATCGTTGTAGTACAGTTTAAGAGAGGTGTAAAAAAAACATGGAAATTAGCTATTTAAGTATAATTTAAGGGAGGTTCTTTTATTGTATAACAGATAGGTGTTCCAAAGGTGATACAGTTTATTTTTCAAGACTGAAATTGTTAAAAAACCATTAGGGAAATAATACAGCAAAATATTTGACGAGTTTGTGAACGTGCGATAAACTGTACTAGTATTCAGCGTTGTACTAATGTAATACACAATTAGAATAAGTACAGTTTTTAATTATGAGTGGATCGGATTGGAATCACTGATAATTATTATCTGAAATTACACAAATGGATATTGTTAATAAATAATAGGCTCCATAATAAAGAAGGGTGTGGGTTTAGTGGCAACTACTACGAAGAAAGTAGATGGAAAGGAAAAAACAGAAATGAAGAATAAGCAAACTGTTTCTGAATTAATGGATCAAATGCTTCAATTTGGTGATTCAGTTGGAACTCTTCAAATTTTAAATGAAGAGGGCGAAATCGTTAATGAAGCAGCTATGCCTGAATTATCTGATGAGCAATTAAAAGAATTAATGAAGCGTATGGTATGGACTCGAGTTCTTGATCAACGCTCAATTTCATTAAATAGACAAGGTCGTTTAGGATTCTACGCTCCAACAGCTGGTCAAGAAGCTTCACAATTAGCGAGCCATTTTGCTCTTGAAAAAGAAGACTTTATCTTACCAGGTTACCGTGATGTGCCTCAAATGATTTGGCACGGTTTCCCATTATATAAAGCATTTTTATGGTCACGTGGACATTTAGTAGGAAGTCAAATTCCTGAAGATGTAAATACATTGTTCCCACAAATTATTATTGGTGCACAAATTATTCAAGCTGCAGGTGTTGCACTAGGTATGAAGTTAAAGGGGCAAAAATCTGTTGCCATTACATATACAGGTGACGGTGGAGCTTCTCAAGGTGATTTCTACGAAGGTATGAACTTTGCTGGTGCTTACAATGCTCCTGCGATTTTCGTTGTTCAAAATAACAGATACGCAATCTCAACTCCTGTTTCTAAGCAGTCAAAAGCTAAAACGATTGCTCAAAAAGCAATTGCAGTAGGTATTGCTGGTATTCAAGTTGATGGAATGGATCCGTTAGCAGTATACGCAGCTACATCTGAAGCTCGTAAACGTGCAATCAATGGTGAAGGTCCAACATTAATCGAAACATTAACATTCCGTTTTGGACCACATACAATGGCTGGTGATGACCCTACTCGTTACCGTACTAAAGATACTGAGAACGAGTGGGAAGCAAAAGATCCAATCGTTCGTTTCCGTAAATTCTTAGAGAAAAAAGGTCTCTGGACTGAAGAAGAAGAAAATGCAATTATCGAAGAAGCAAAAGAAGCAATTAAAGAAGCAATTAAACTTGCTGACCAAGAGCCAAAACAAAAAGTTACTGATTTAATGGAAAATATGTTCGAAACGAAAACGAGTAATATAGAAGAGCAATATGCAATTTATAAAGAGAAGGAGTCGAAGTAAGTCATGGCGCAAATGACAATGATTCAAGCTATCACAGATGCATTACGC
>Ga0209025_1000225_pt1 | contig 133040 bp, 124 predicted proteins | sample AraplaMF_Col_mLB_FD_184256 | JGI IMG/M metagenome (GOLD analysis project Ga0209025, IMG submission 184256) | Arabidopsis root microbial communities from the University of North Carolina, USA - plate scrape MF_Col_mLB (SPAdes) (version 2) | ecosystem: Host-associated > Plants > Roots >...
GCGGCGTTGTGCCGGCGCTGGGGCTACCCGGTGCAGGCGGAGCGCTGGCTGGAGATGGCCGACGCGGCCATGGAGGATCTCGGCTTCCTGCCGGACGAGGACGGCGAGGACGACGATGATCCGCCCGAGCCTCGCTCGGCCCCCAACCGGCGCAAACCCAAGGCCCCGGATACGGGGTGAGCGGCCGGCGCACCGATCCTTTACCACCTTTCAGCATTCACGAGCGCAGGCTTCCACACTCCCCCTCCCCTTGCGGGAGGGGGCAAGGGGGAGGGGTCTGCGCGCGTCCGCGCGCCTGCCGCCCTATAAAAACCCCGTCATCCCCGCGAAAGCGGGGATCTCGTGACACCCTCCGGATGGAGATTCCCGCTTTCGCGGGAATGACGGCCAAGGGATGGGAGAGGGGGCGTCACGAAGCCACGAAATTCAGAACATCGTCCCGCGAGGGACTTCATTCCGCCCTAGTGCGACGCCGGCGCGCCCGGCTGGCGCAGCGGATGGGCGCGGGCGAAGGCGTCCAAGGCCAGGCAGGCCTCGGCGATCCGGTGCACGGTGGGCAGTTCCGCAGTGTCGATCTGGAAGCCCCGGGCGCCGGCCACCTGGCTGATCAGGCAGAGATCCGCCATGCCGGGCGTGTCGCCGTGGCAGAACCGCCCGGTGCCGGACTCCGCCGACAGCCGCCGTTCCGCCTGCACCAGCCCTTCCCGGAACCAGTGGCGAAGCCAGCCGGTCCGCCGCGCCTCGTCGATCTGCAACTCATCGGCGAGATAGCGGCGCACGCGCGGCACGATCAGCGGATGGTGGTCGGCCGCGAACAGCAGTGCCAGGGACCGCACCCGCGATCGCCCGCGGGCATCCGCCGGCAGCAGCGCCGGCTCGGGATACGTCTCCTCGAGATATTCGAGGATCGCCAGGGACTGGGTGAGAGGCGGGCCGTCATCGACGAACAGCGAGGGCACGACCGACTGCGCATTCGTCGCGCGATAGTCCGGCGCGTGCTGCTCGCCCGCGTCGATATCGATCATCGTCTCCTCATAGGCGAGCCCCTTGAGATTGAGGGCGATGCGCACGCGGAACGAGGCGGCCGAGCGCCAGAAGCCGAACATCCGGATCATGATCCGTCCTGTGATGGCACCGGAAGGGGATGGCCGGGCCGGCCCGGCCATCCCCAGCTTAGGAGCCTCGGGCGTCCGGCCGTCGCGCCCTATCGCCGCAGATTGGTCTTCGCCAGCTCGATCAGCTCGCTGCCGCGGCCGTTGATCACGGCGCGCAGCATGTACATGCCGAAGCCGGCGACCTGGCTGGCCGAGACGGTGGGCGGCATCATCAGCTCCAGCTTGTTGGTGACGACGTCGATCACCACCGGCCCGTCATGGTGCAGGCCGCGCCGCACCGCGCTCTCGACCTCGCCCGGATCCTCGACCCGGATGCCGAAGATGCCCATCGATTCCGCCATCGCCGCGAAGTTCGGGTTCTCCAGGTCGGTGTAGGTGTCGAGGAAGCCGGTCGCCTTCATCTCCATCGCCACGAAGCCCAGCACGCCGTTGTTGTAGACGATCACCTTCACCGGCAGGTTCTGCTGCTTCAGTGTGATCAGGTCGCCCATCAGCATGGTCAGGCCGCCATCGCCGGACAGCGACACCACCTGCCGCTGCGGGCAGGCCGCCTGGGCCCCGATCGCCTGGGGCAGGGCGTTGGCCATCGAGCCGTGGCTGAGCGACCCGATCAGCCGCCGCTTGCCGTTGACCTTGAGATAGCGCGCCGCCCAGACCGACGGCGTGCCGACATCGAAGGTGAAGACGGCGTCGTCATCGGCCAGGTCGCTGACCAGCTTGGTGAGGTATTGCGGGTGGATCGGCGGCCGGCCCGCCTTGCCGGTGGCCAGGTCGTCCAGCCCCTCGCGCGACTTGACGTAGTCCTGCAGCGCGGCGTCGAGATGGTCGCGGTCGTCCTTGACCTGCAGCCGCGGCAGCAGCGCCGCGATGGTCTCGCCGACATCGCCGACCAGGCCGAGTTCCAGGCTGCAGCGCCGGCCCAGATTCTCGGCCCGGATGTCGACCTGGATGATGCGGGCATCGGCCGGATAGAACTGGCGGTACGGGAAATCCGTGCCCAGCATCAGCAGCACGTCGCAGCTCATCATCGCGGTGTAGCCGGAGGAGAAGCCGATCAGCCCGGTCATGCCGACATCGTAGGGGTTGTCGTACTCGACGAACTCCTTGCCGCCGAAGGCGTGGACGATCGGGGCTTTCAGCGTCTCCGCCAGCCCCATCAGCGCCTCATGCGCGCCGGCGCAGCCGCGACCGCAGAACAGCGTGACCCGGCGGGCCTCGTTCAGCAGCGCGGCGGCGCGTTCGATCTCCGTCTGAGCCGGCACCACCACCGGCTGCGCCGGCAGCAGGAACGGGGAATGGCGCCGGTCGCCGATCTCCTTCAGCGCCACGTCGCCGGGGATGACGACGACGGCGACACCGCGCTTGGCCACCGCCTCGCGCATCGCGATCTCCAGCACGCCGGGCAGCTGCGCCGGGTCGGAGACCAGCTCGCAATAATGGCTGCACTCCTGGAACAGGGTCTGCGGATGGGTCTCCTGGAAATAGCCGCGGCCGATCTCCGAGCTCGGGATATGCGCCGCGATCGCCAGCACCGGCACGCGGTTGCGGTGACAGTCGAACAGGCCGTTGATCAGGTGGAGATTGCCGGGGCCGCAGCTGCCGGCGCAGACCGCGAGCTCGCCGGTCAGATGGGCCTCGGCCCCGGCGGCGAAGGCTGCGACCTCCTCGTGCCGCACCCGGATCCAGTCGATCGTCTTCTTCCGCCGCAGGCTGTCGGTCAGCCCGTTCAGGGAATCGCCGACGATGCCGTAGATCCGCTGGACTCCGGCATCCGCCAGCATGTCGGCGATCAGATCGGCAACCGTTCTCTTGGCCATGAGCGGTTCTCCTGCAAGCGGGTTGGGCTTCGGCATGATAGCCGCATGCGGCGCCATCCGAAGACCGAACGGTTCGATGACGGATGCAACAGGTTTCGTGGACCCCGACATGCGGGCGTAGCGCTGCCGCGGCAGGCTGCGCTGCTCTAGGGTCCCGACCCGACCTCCCTTGGTAAGACAAATCGTTCATCGAACGGCAGAGCCCGACATGACCCATGCCATCGCCGCCGACCTCCCGTCGGCGCGGCGCCTGACCGCCGGCGACTACCGCACCCTCGGCCTCGCCGCGCTCGGTGGCGCGCTGGAGTTCTATGACTTCGTCATCTTCGTGTTCTTCGCGGCCGTGGTCGGGCAGCTGTTCTTCCCGCCGGACATGCCGGACTGGCTGCGGCAGCTCCAGACCTTCGGCGTGTTCGCGGTCGGCTATCTGGTGCGGCCGCTGGGCGGCATCGTCATGGCGCATTTCGGCGACCTGTTCGGCCGCAAGCGGATGTTCACGCTCAGCATCCTGCTGATGGCGGCGGCCACGCTCGGCATGGGGCTGCTGCCGACCTATGCCCAGATCGGCATCTGGGCGCCGGTGGCGCTGCTGCTGCTGCGCATCCTGCAGGGCGCGGCGATCGGCGGCGAGGTGCCGGGCGCGTGGGTGTTCGTGGCCGAGCATGTGCCGGCGAACCGCATCGGCTATGCCTGCGGCACGCTGACCGCCGGGCTGACCGCCGGCATCCTGCTGGGATCGCTGGTGGCGACCGCGATCAATGGCAGCCTCAGCCCGGCCGAGGTCGCCGACTGGGGCTGGCGGCTGCCGTTCCTGCTCGGCGGCGCCTTCGGGCTGCTCTCGGTGCATCTGCGCCGGATGCTGCACGAGACCCCGATCTTCCAGGAGATGCAGGCCCGCAAGGCGCTGGCGGCGGAGCTGCCGCTGAAGGCCGTGCTGCGCGACCATGGCGGCGCGGTGCTGGTGTCGATGCTGCTGACCTGGCTGCTGTCGGGCGCCATCGTCGTGGTCATCCTGATGACGCCCACGCTGCTGGAGAAGCTGCACCACGTGCCGCCGACGCAGGCGCTGCTGGCCAACAACCTGGCCACGGTGGGGCTGACCGCCGGCGTCATCCTGGCCGGTCTCATCATCGACCGGATCGGGGCGGGGCGGTTCTTCGCCATCGGCTCGCCGCTGCTGGCGATCGCCGTCTGGCTGCTCTACACCAGGGGCGCCGCCGACCCCGACCTGCTGCTGCCGACCTATGCCCTGGCCGGCCTTCTGGTCGGCCTGGTCGGCGGGGTGCCCTTCGTCATGGTCCGCGCCTTCCCGGCGGCGATCCGCTTCAGCGGCCTGTCCTTCTCCTACAACGTCTCCTACGCCGTGTTCGGCGGGCTGACGCCGGTGGTGGTGCCGCTGCTGCTGGCCGCGGACCCGCTGGCGCATCTGCACTACATGCTGGCGCTGTGCGGCCTCGGCTGCCTGGTCGGCCTGTGGCTGATGCGGCGCGAGGGCTGACGGCTCACCGCAGCATCAGCACCGGGATCAGGCATGACCGCACCATCGCGGTGGTGGTGCTGCCGATGATCAGGTTGCGGATGCGGGAATGGCCGTAGGCGCCCATCACCAGCAGGTCGATCGACGCCTCGGCCACCTGGGCCGCGATCACCGCCTCCGGCTCGCCGGGCAGGATCCGGGCGCGGATGTCCCAGCCGGCGTCGCGCAGCCTGGCCTCGGCGGCGTCCAGCTTCGCCTCCGCCTCCTCGTCCGGGCTGCCGGCCATCAGCAGATGGCCCTCCAGCCCGCGCAGCAGCTGGCCGTTGGCGATCAGCTCGACCGCCTTGGTCACGCTCGGGCCGCCGTCGAAGGCGATCAGGAAGCGCCGGATCGGCTTGAAGGCACGGGCGGAGACCAGCACCGGCTTCTTCGCCGCGCGCGCCACCCGCTCGAGATTCGAGCCGAGATGCAGCTTGGCGAAATCGGCCGCCTCGCCGCGCTTGCCGAGGACGATGATGCTGGCGTCCGGTTCGAATTCGCCGACGGTCTCAACCAGGTCGCCATTGTAGAGATGGGTGTCGACATCGGCGACGCCGGCCTCCTTCAGCCGGGTGCGGCCCTCGTCGAGGATCAGCCGGCCGCGCTTCTGCGACAGGCCGGCCCGCTGCTCGTCCATCGCCGCGAGCTCGGCCAGGATGTCCTGGGAATAGGCGACCAGCGTGCCGCTGATGTCGACCGGGATGGTCGACACCTCGCGGCGGCCCAGCACATGCAGCAGCTCGACCGGCTGGTTCAGCCGCGACGCCGCCCAGGCCGAGAGATCACAGATGCTGTGGGAATAGATCGAGCCGTCGATACAGGCGAGCACCTTGGCCATGTCATCGACTCCATGTTGGCCGCGCCCGCACGAGGGCAATCGGCGACGATGGAAGACTGACTCAATGCCGGTCCGGACTCAACCGATCTGGGGGCCGCGGCGCACCGCTTCGGTCAGGCCCGCCTCCAGCAGCGCCGCCTCGATCGCCCGGGCCAGGCCCAGCACCGCCTCGTCGGCATGGCGATGGCCGACGATCTGCAGCCCGACCGGCAGGCCCTGCGGCGTCAGCCCGGCCGGCAGCGACAGGGCGGGGCAGGGCGACAGCAGGTTGAACGGGCCGGTCATGTCCATGCCGCCATAGCGCCCGTCCGGCCGGTCCGCGGCGAAGTCGTCATCGGTCAGGGTGACGGGCGGCGGCGGGACGGCACAGGTCGGGCACAGCAGGGCGTCACGGCCGGCCAGCACCGCGGCCAGATCGTTCCACATCTCGCTGCGCAGGATCTCGATGCGCTTGACCTCGGCGGCGCCCAGGGTCAGGCCGCGGTCGATCAGCCCGACCAGGATCGGGTCCATCCGGTCGCGGTATTCCGCCAACCGATGGCCCTGGAACGCCGCCATGAACACGCACCACAGGTCCAGCCAGCGGTCGCTCACCGCCCGGGTCCAGGGCAGGCGCACCTCCTCGACCACCGCGCCGGCCCGGCGCAGCGTCTCTGCCGCCGCCAGGATCGCGGCCTCGACCGCCGGATCGACGGCGTAGTAGCCGAGGTCCAGCGACAGGGCGAAGCGGCGCCCGGCCAGCCCGTCGATCCGTGTCGCCGCGGCGTCGAAGGGCAGGGGCAGGGAGCTGATGTCCTCGTCGCTCGGCCCCGCGGTCGCGGCCATGAAGGCGACGGCGTCGTCGACGCTGCGGGCCAGCGGGCCGAAATGCGAGATGTCGTCGAACTGGCTGGGCAGGATCGTCATCGGGATCCGGCCCAGGCTCGGCTTGAACCCGACCACGCCGCAGAAGGCGGCCGGGATCCGCACCGACCCGCCCATGTCGGTGCCCTCGGCGAAGGGCACCACCCCGGCCGCCACCGCGGCGCCGGAGCCGCCGGAGGATCCGCCCGGCGACCGCTCCGGGTCCCACGGGTTGCGGGTCACGCCCCAGCGCGGGCTGTAGGTGAATCCGGAATGGGCGAATTCCGGCGTCGTGGTCTTGCCGATCACGATGGCACCGGCCGCCTCCAGCCGCCGAACGACCAGCGCCGACCGGTCCGGCACCCAGTCGCCGGTCGAATGCGAGCCCAGCGTGGTCAGGTGCCCGCGGGTCGGGGTCAGGTCCTTGATCGCCACCGGCACGCCGTGCAGGGGGCCGGGCGGCCCGCCGGCCGCGACCGCCGCATCGGCGGCCTCGGCCGCGGCCAGGGCCTCGTCGTCGAGGATCAGGGTGAAGCAGTTCAGCCGGCCCTGCGCCGCATGGGCGCGGGCCAGGGCATCGGCGATCACCGCGCGGGCGCTGGTCCGGCCGGCGGCGATATCGGCGGCAATGGCGCGGGCGCTGGACGGGGCGGGCGATGTGTCGGGCATGTCCTGGACCTCGGCGGCGATCTCGGTGCGCTGGCGCCGAGCATAGCGGCCGCCTGAGGCAAAGGGGAGGTTCCGGCACGCGACACGCATGCCGACGGGCGACGTTGCCTCAGGCGGCTTCGGACAGCGGGGCCGAGACGGCCGGCAGGGCGACGCCGAGGTCGATCCTGGCCTTGAGCGGCAGGTGGTCCGAGGCGATCCGCGACAGCGGGCTGCGATGGACCTCGACATGCCGGAGCACGCCCTGCGGCCAGCCCAGGATGCGGTCGAGCGAGATCAGCGGCAGCGGGGCGGGGAAGCTGGGCGGGCTTGCCTGCAGCGGCCCGAACAGCGCGCCGAGCGGCTGCAGCGAGGAGCGCCGCCCGGGACGCCATTCGTTGAGGTCGCCGACCAGCAGCGTCGGCATGCTCTCGCCCTCGGCAATCTCGTCGAGGATCATCGCGGCCTGGCGCATCCGGCAGCGCCGGAGCAGGCCGAAATGAGCCGCCACCACCCGCAGGCGGCCGGCGGGCAGCGCCAGCTCGGTGACGATGGCGCCGCGCGGCTCGGCCCCCGGCAGCGTCAGGCGGCGCAGGCGGGTGACGGTCCCGTCGCGTACCAGCAGGGCATTGCCGTGCCAGCCATGGCCGTCGGGCAGGTCGGAGACATGGACCAGATGCAGGCCGCTGTCGCGGCGCAGCGTCTCGGCGTCGAGCAGGCCGGAGCGGCGGCCGAACCGGCGGTCGACCTCCTGCAGCGCCACCACGTCGGCGTCGAGCTCGGCGACCACGTCGGCGATGCGCACCGGGTCGAAGCGCCTGTCAAGGCCGACGCATTTGTGCACGTTGTACGACCCGACCACGACCGTCCGGACGGAGGCCGTCGGTGTCTCGGGCAGGGTCTCGGTGCTCAAGGATGCGTCGTAAGGGGCCATCTCGGTTCCGAAAGCCGGGACCGTCAGACAGCGCCCGGGACCGCATGGATTTAATCTAACTGCCGGGCGATGCCAAGACGGGCGCGACGGAATGTACCGGCCCAAGGCTGTCGCCACGCATCGATGAGACGGAGAAAAGTGGCTCCCTGGACTGGACTCGAACCAGTGACCCGCTGATTAACAGTCAGCTGCTCTACCAACTGAGCTACCAGGGAACATGAGCGCCGGATCGCTCCGGGCTGTTGGTGGCGCGGCTTATAGCAACCTCGCCCCGCCCTGCCAAGCCTCACATGTGCCTCCAACCACACTTTTTGGAGGCACGGTTTCGGCCGGCATCTCGGCGGGCCGTTTGGAGGCGCGAGCCGGAATCGAACCGGCGTGCACGGATTTGCAGTCCGCTGCTTGACCACTCAGCCATCGCGCCCCGACGGCGGCCCCCGTATATCGCCCGCCGAGAAGCAGGGTCAAGGACGAACGCGAGGAACTTTCGATGCCGTTCAAGCGGCCGATACGGCCGGGCGGCATCAGACCGATTGTGTTGCGGGCGCGAAGGCCGATATAACCGCTGCGTTTGAGCGCGCAGCGGCCGCCCGGCCGCTTCGCCTCGCCGTCCTCAGATTGCGGAATCCCATGGTCGACTACGCAGCCGCCCGCCTGAACATGGTCGAAGGGCAGATCAAGCCCAACAAGGTCATCGACCAGGCTCTGATCGACGCGATGATGGCCGTCCCGCGCGAGCGTTTCGTGCCGGCCGACCGGCGCGGCGTCGCCTATGTCGACGAGGATGCGGCGATCGGCGGCGGGCGGGTGCTGATGGAGCCGCGGGTCCTCGGCCGGCTGCTGAACGACGCCCGGATCACGCCGGACAGCCGGGTGCTGATCGTCGGCGCCGGCACCGGCTACAGCGCCGCGCTCGTCGCCCGCCTCGCCGCCAAGGTGGTGGCGCTGGAGGAGGACAAGGGGCAGCTCGGCACCGCGCGTGGGGCGCTGTCCGAGCTCGGCGTCCGGGGCGTCGCGCTGGTCGAAGGGCGGCTGGCGGAGGGCTGGCCGGCCGAGGGACCCTACGACGTCATCCTGATCGACGGGGCGGTGGCGGAAGTGCCGGCGGCGCTGATCGCGCAGCTGGCGCCCGGCGGCCGCCTGCTCACCGTGGTGGATGACGGCGACCGTGTCGGCCGTGCTATGCTGGTCAGCGCGGTCGATGGAGTCGCGTCGCAGCGCCCGCTGTTCGACGCGACGACGGCGATCCTGCCGGGCTTCGAGCGGAAGCCGGCCTTTCAGTTCTGAGCGTGGCGGGGCATCGGGTGCAGCAGTTCGAGATCGACGTGGCGACCTTGGCGGATTGGCGGCGCGACGGCACCGGGCACGTGCTGGTCGACGTGCGCGAGCCGCAGGAGCTGGCGGTGTGCCGGATCGAGGGGTCGCTCGACATCCCGATGGGCGAGATCCCGGGCCGGCTGGAGGAGATTCCGGGCGATCGCCCGGTGGTCGTCATGTGTCACCACGGGGGGCGCAGCGCGCAGGTGGTGCGGTGGCTTTCGGCGAGGGGCATGGACAACGCGGTCAATCTGCGCGGCGGCATCGATGCCTGGGCGTGCGAGATCGATCCAACCATGGGACGGTATTGACGATGACACGATTTGGACGGTTCGGGCTCTCCACCGCGGTCCTGACCGCGGCGCTGATGCTGGGCGCCGCCCCGGCCTCGGCTCAGTCGATGGCCGAGGCGCTGGCGTCGGCCTACGCCACCAACCCGGATCTGGCCGCCGACATCGCCAATCTGAAGGCGGTCAATGAAGGCGTCGCTCAGGCCTTGTCCGGCTACCGGCCGCAGGTCAGCGCCAGCGCCAGCATCGAGAGCCAGTTCACCAACACCACCAGCGATGCCGTCCCGCAAAGTGGCCTCATAGCCCAGCTGCAGCCTAGCGGTAAGAAGGGCGATCCGCTGAGCAGCGGCGGTCGCGAGGGCTACTGGCACGAGGTGAACCCGGCCACGCTCGGCATCACCGTCACCCAGAACATCTACAACGGCGGCCGGACCGAGGCCTCGGTCAATCAGGCCGAGAACACGATCATGGCGACCCGTGCCGTCGTCCAGACCACCGAGCAGACGGTGCTGCTGGACGCCGCCACTTCCTACGCCGACGTGGTCCAGAACCAGGCGGCGCTCGATGTGCAGCGCAACAACGAGGCGGTGCTGCGCCGGCAGCTGCAGGCGACACAGGATCGGTTCAATGTTGGCGAGGTGACCCGCACCGATGTCAGCCAGGCCGAGGCCAGCCTGGCCAGCGCCGTCGCCGGCCGGATCGAGGCCGAAGGCACGCTGCGCGCCAGCCGCGCCACCTTCGAACGTTTTGTCGGCCAGCCGCCGGGGACGCTGGAGACGCCGGCGGTGCCGGCCGGGCTGCCGTCCTCGATGCAGGACGCGATCCAGAGGGCCCAGGCGAATTATCCGGGCATCGTCGCGGCGGTGTTCACCGAGCGCGCCGCGGCCGACAATATCGACCTGCAGTTCGGCGCGCTGCTGCCGTCGATCGACGTGCAGGCGCGGATCCAGCGGCAGTACTCGACGATCTCCCACCCGCAGACCAGCAGCGGGGCGCAGTCGCGTGTCGATTCTGCTGCGATCGTGGCCCAGTTGACCATCCCGCTGTATTCCCAGGGCAACCAGGAATCGCTGGTGCGCCAGGCGCGCTACACCCACGGCCAGCGGCGGATCCAGATCGAATCGCAGCGCCGCACCGCGATCCAGGGCGCGGTCCAGTCCTGGCAGGCGCTGGTGACGGCGCGGGCGGCGATCAAGTCGTTCCAGGCCGCCGTCAAGGCCGAGCAACTGGCGGTGGAAGGCCTGCAGCAAGAAGCGCAGGTCGGGTCGCGCACCGTGCTCGACGTGCTGACCGAGCAGCAGAACCTGCTCAACGCCCAGCTCAGCCTGGTGCAGGCGCGGCGCAACGAGGTGGTCGCGGGATATCAGCTGCTCAACGCCATCGGCACCCTGACGGCCCAGGACATGGGTCTGGCTGTCAAGGTCTATGACCCGGAGCCGGACTACCAGAAGACCCGCGCTCGCTGGTTTGGCACGTCGGTCGACGAGTGACGGCCCGGCATCGCTGGGAATCGTATTTCTGTCATTGCCGGGCTTGACCCGGCAATCCGGAGGGTGTCGACAGTCTCTGGATGCCCGGGTCAAGCCCGGGCATGACAATTCGGATGGAAGTGGAAGACGACCGAGAGGATGAGCGAGACGCGGGCACAGCAGGAGCCATCGATGGAGGAGATCCTGGCCTCCATCCGGCGCATGATCACCGAGGACGATCCGGCGCGCGGCCGGGCGGCCCCGATCGATGCTGTGCGCCCGCAATCATCGGTGTCTTCGCCGGCCGATGACGACGTGCTGGAGCTGACCGAGGCGCTGGACGATCCGCGCCCGGCCGCCCCTCCGCCGCCTGCCGCCCCCGCAGCTGCTGCCGCCGAGGACGACTCCGTCGTCTCGCCGGCCAGCGCCAGCGCCGCGCTGGCGGCCCTGGCCCGGCTGAACGCCGCGGCCCCGCCGCCGGCGGCGGCGCACAAGAGCCAGACGGTGGACGATCTGGTGCGCGAATTGCTGCGGCCGATGCTGAAGGAGTGGCTCGACGCCAACCTGCCGCGGCTGGTCGAGCAGGCGGTCGAGCGGGAAGTATCCCGCATCGCCAGCGGCGCCGTACGGCGCTGATCCGCCCCTTCGCTTCACCGCTCCATCGTCAAGAATTCAAGAATACGGAAGGTTCAGCCATGCTGGACAAGACTTACGGGCCGCGCGAGGTCGAGGCCAAGCTTTATCCCGAATGGGAGCAGAGCGGCGCCTTCGCCAACAACGTCCAGTCGAACGCCGCGCCCTTCACCATCATGATGCCGCCGCCGAATGTGACCGGCAGCCTGCACATGGGCCATGCCTTCAACATGACCCTGCAGGACGTGCTGACGCGGTTCAACCGGCGGCGCGGCCGCGACGCGCTGTGGCAGCCCGGCACCGACCATGCCGGCATCGCCACCCAGATGGTGGTCGAGCGCGAGCTCGGGAAGCAGGGCATCAAGCGCCAGGATCTCGGCCGCGACGGCTTCCTGGAGAAGGTCTGGGAGTGGAAGGCGCAGTCCGGCGGCACCATCACCAGCCAGCTCCGCCGCCTCGGCGCCACCCCGAACTGGGAGCGCGAGCGCTTCACCATGGACGAGGGCCTGTCCCGCGCCGTGGTCAAGGTGTTCGTGCAGCTGCACCGCGAGGGCCTGATCTACCGCGACAAGCGGCTGGTGAACTGGGACCCGAAGCTGCGCACCTCGGTCTCCGACCTCGAGGTCGAGCAGAAGGAGACCAAGGGTCATCTCTGGCACTTCCGCTACCCGATCGAGGGGCAGGAGGGCCGCTATATCGTCGTGGCCACGACCCGGCCGGAGACGATGCTGGGCGACACCGCCGTTGCCGTGCATCCGGACGATGAGCGCTACAAGGACCTGGTCGGCAAGAACGCCGTCCTGCCGCTGGTCGGCCGGCTGATCCCGATCGTCGCCGATGAATATTCCGACCCCGAGAAGGGCTCGGGCGCGGTGAAGATCACCCCGGCGCACGACTTCAACGATTTCGAGGTCGGCCGCCGCCACGACCTGCCGCTGATCAACATCCTCGACGAGGAAGCGCGGCTGAACGGCGAGGTGCCGGAGGCCTATCGCGGCCTGGACCGATACGAGGCGCGCAAGCGCGTGGTCGCCGATCTCGAGGCGCTGGGCCTGGTCGAGAAGATCGAGGACCATGTCCATGCGGTGCCGCATGGCGACCGCGGCGGCGTGCCGATCGAGCCGTTCCTGACCGAGCAGTGGTACTTGAAGGCCGAGGTGCTGGCCAAGCCGGCGATCGAATCGGTGGAGCAGGGGCGCACCGTGCTTCTGCCGAAGATGGCGGAGAGCATCTTCTTCGAGTGGATGCGCAACATCCAGCCCTGGTGCATCAGCCGCCAGCTGTGGTGGGGCCACCAGATCCCGGCCTGGTACGGGCCCGACGGCACGATCTTCGTCGAGGAAAGCGAGGCCGAGGCCAAGGCCGCGGCCGAGAACCATTACGGCGAGCCGGTCGAGCTGCGGCGCGAGACCGACGTGCTGGACACCTGGTTCTCCTCCGCCCTGTGGCCGTTCTCGACCCTGGGCTGGCCGGACCAGACGCCGGAGCTGCAGCGCTACTACCCCGGCGACGTGCTGGTCACCGGTTTCGACATCATCTTCTTCTGGGTCGCCCGGATGATGATGATGGGCATTCATTTCATGGGCGAGGTGCCGTTCCGCACCGTGTACTTCCACTCCCTGGTCCGCGATGAGAAGGGCCAGAAGATGTCGAAGTCCAAGGGCAACGTCATCGACCCGCTGGAGCTGGTGGACCGCTACGGCGCCGACGCGCTGCGCATGACCCTGGTGTCGCTGGCCGCCGGCCGCGACATCAAGCTGGGGCCGCAGCAGGTCGAGGGCTATCGCAACTTCGCGACCAAGCTGTGGAACGCGGCGCGGTTCTGCGAGATGAACGAGTGCCGGCCGGTGCCCGGCTACGACCCGGCGGCGAACACGCTGACGCTGAACCGCTGGATCGTCGGCGAGGTGGCGAAGACGGCGGAGAAGGCGGTCGCGGCGCTGGAGGGTTTCCGCTTCAGTGAGGCGGCGCAGGTGCTGTACCAGTTCACCTGGGCCGGCTTCTGCGACTGGTACCTGGAATTCGCCAAGCCGGTGTTCTCCGGCACGGACGAGGCCGCCAAGGCCGAGACCCGCGCCACCACGGCCTGGGCGCTGGAGCAGATCCTGAACCTGCTCAACCCGATCATGCCGTTCGAGACCGAGGAGCTGTGGCGGCATCTCGCCGATCGCGGCGACGCCACGCTGGTGGCTCAGCCCTGGCCGGACTATCCGGCCAGCCTGGTCGACCCGCAGGCGGCGGCCGAGATGGACTGGGTGATCCGGCTGATCTCCGCGGTCCGCACCATCCGGTCGGAGATGAACGTGCCGCCGGCAGCGGAGCTGACGGCGACGCTGCGCGGCGCCTCGGCGGAGACGCTGCGCCGGCTTGACACCCATGGCGCGCTGATCCGCCGCCTGGCCCGGCTGGCCACGATCGAGCCGTCGCAGGCGGAACCGGCCAAGGGCTCGGCCCAGGCGGTGATCGACGAGGCGACGCTGGTGCTGCCCCTGGCCGGGATCATCGATCTCGACAAGGAGCGGGCGCGGCTGACCAAGGAGATCGAGAAGAACGCCTCCGAGGTCGAGAAGATCGACCGCAAGCTCGGCAACGCCCAGTTCCTCGAGAAGGCGCCGGACGAGGTGGTCGAGGAGCAGCGCGAGCGCCGTGCCGAGGCCGAGGCCGCGATCGTTCGGCTGCGGGAGGCACTGGCCCGCGTCTTGGGCTGATCACGGGCAACGCTGCCGGCTGATCGACATCGGCCGCTCGGGAGCGATCCCGGGCGGCCGCATTGTTATGGGCTCTCCCGATGGAAAGCGGGGAACCGGCCGCGGATGGCCTCTCGTTGACCTGATGAGCGGGTGTGCAAGGGGCGCCCCGCAGGGTCGAGGGAGAGCGCCATGAGGATTGCCGAGGTCATGACCAGCGATGTCGCCGTGGTGCGGCCGCGCGACAGCATCCGTCACGCGGCGCAGCGGATGGACGAGCTGAATGTCGGGTCGCTGCCGGTCTGCGACGGCAAGCGGCTGGTCGGCATGATCACCGACCGCGACATCACCGTCCGCGTCACCGCCGCGGGGCTGAACCCCGAGGACACCGAGGTCGCGAACGCCATGTCCCAGGATGTGCGCTGGTGCTGGGCGGATGACGACGTCGAGGAGGTGTCGGAGATGATGGGTGAGACCCAGATCCGGCGCCTTCCCGTGATCGACGCCGAGAAGCACCTGGTCGGCGTGGTGTCGCTGGGCGACCTGTCGACCAAGCATGCGCCGGGCGCCGCGGAGACGTTGGAGGAGGTCTCGACGCCGTCCGCACCGGACCGGAGCGGGAAGAAAAACTGAGGGTAATTGGCCCATTCCAGCCTTGACAATAAAAATTGTCAAAGCTGGAATACGCGCATGCTGGACGTGGATGTCATCGACGACCCGGCGGCTGCCGTCGCCGCGTTGGAGCCGGTCCGCAGCCGCCTCCTGGCGGAGCTGGCCGAGCCCGCCTCGGCCGCCGGGCTGGCGGCGCGGCTGGGGATTCCGCGGCAGAAGGTGAACTATCACCTGCGCGCGCTGGAGGCGCACCGGCTGGTCCATGAGGCGGAGACGCGGCGCTGGGGCGGCCTGACCGAGCGGCTCTATGTGGCCACCGCCACCTCCTACATCGTCTCGCCACAGGCGATGGGGCCGGTCGCCGCCGACCCCGGGCGCGCCTCCGACCGGCTGTCGGCCAGCTATTTGATCGCGCTGGCCGCCCGCGTCGTGCGCGAGGTCGCCGGCCTGTGGCGGGCCGCCATCCGCGCGGAGAAGCGGCTGGCGACCCTGTCGATCGACACCGAGATCCGCTTCGCGTCGCCGGCCGATCGGGCCGCCTTCACCCGGGAGCTGACGGCGTCGATCGCCGGCCTGGCGGCACGCTACCACAACGCGTCGGCGCCGGAGGGGCGGAACCACCGCCTGGTCCTGATGGCCTATCCCAAGCCCGCCGACCCATCGGAAAAGGGGGAGACATGCCACTGAAGAGCGACGCGACGCGGCGCTGGGTCGAACTCGATGTGCTGCTGCCGGGAACGCCGGAACAGGTGTGGCAGGCGATCGCCACCGGCCCGGGCCTGAGTGCCTGGTTCACCGCCACCCAGGTCGACGAGCGGGTGGGCGGCGCCATCCGCTTCGAGTTCGGCGAGGGCATGGCCTCCGGCGGCACCGTCACCGCCTGGGAGCCGCCGGTCCGCTTCGCCTATGAGGAGACGGGCTGGAACGGCGACGCGCCGCCGGTGGCGACCGAATGCACCATCATCAGCCGGTCCGGCGATTCCTGCGTGCTGCGGCTGGTCCACACCCTGTTCACCACCGACGGCAGCTGGGACGACGAGCTGGAGGGCTTCGAATCCGGCTGGCCAGGCTTCTTCGTCATCCTGCAGATCTATCTGGCGCGGTTCGCCGGCCTAACGGCGGCGCCGGCCCGGGCCATGGCCATGCATCCGGGCGCCGACCTCGCGGCCTGGACCGACCTGGCCGGCCGGCTCGGCTTTGCGGCGGTGAATGTCGGTGAGCGCTGGAGCACGCCGGCCGGCGTCCCGGCCCTGGCCGGCACGGTCGAGCGGGTGCAGCAGGACGCCAAGTCGCGCGAGGTGACCGTGGCGCTGGACCGGCCGGCGCCCGGCATCGCGCTAATCGGGATCCATGGCTGGCAGGGCCGGGCCCGGGTGGCGGCGAGCGTCTTCTTCTACGGCGATCGGGCCGCCGACACCGCCGCCCGGTTCGAGCCCGAGCTGCGCCGTTGGACCCGGGAAACCTATCCGGACAAAGAAGGGGGATAGCCACATGCCTGTGAAGAAGGACGAGACTGGCCGCCGCACTGTCGAGGCCGAGGTCGAGGTGCCCGGTACGCCGGAGGAGGTGTGGCAGGCGATCGCCACCGGGCCGGGCATCACCTCCTGGTTCGTGCCGACCAAGGTGGAGGAGCGGGTGGGCGGCGCCGTCACCGCCAGTTTCGGGCCGGGGATGGATTCGCTGGCCACTATCACGGCCTGGGAGCCGCCGCGCCGCTTTGCCGCCGACAGCCGCGACGACATGGGCCCGGGCGGCCCGACCATCGCCACCGAATGGAGCGTGAAGGCCAAGGCCGGCGGCACCTGCATCGTCCGGGTGGTGCATGCTTGGTTCGCCGAGACCGACGACTGGGACGCCCAGTTCGAGGGCCATGAGCATGGCTGGCAGGCCTTCTTCCGCATCCTGCGGCTGTACCTCGCACATTTCCGCGGCCAAAGTGGCGTCAATCTCCAACTGATGGGGGTGGCCTCAGAGCCGATGATCGAGGCGGCCTGGGCCTCGCTCATCGGACGGCTCGGCATCGTCGGCGCCGCGCCCGGTCAGCGGGTGCAATCGGCGGCCGGGGCGCCGGCCCTGGCCGGGCAGGTCGAGCGAGTCGGGCCGGACGACCATCCGGAGCTGCTGCTGCGTCTCGACACGCCGGCGCCCGGCATTGCCCATCTCTTCGCCATGGCGATGGGCGGGCAGGCCTATCTGCCGGTCCGGCTGTACCTGTTCGGCGACGAGCCGGCGGCCATCGCCGCCCGGGAGGAGCCGGGGTGGCAGGCCTGGATGGCCCGCCACTTCCCGATGCCAGCCCAGCCGGGCTAGCTGAATTGCCGATGCAGCGAAGCCTCAGACCTGTCGCATGCCACCGTCGACGCAAAGCTCGACGCCGGCGATGAAGCTCGCCTCGGCGCTCAGCAGGAAGAGCGTCGCCGCGGCCACCTCAGCAGGCTGCGCCATACGGCCAAGCGGAATCGATGCGATCACCGCCGCACGCATCTCATCAGGAACTCTTGCCATCATCTCGGTGTCCGTCGGCCCCGGAGCGACGACATTCACGCGGATGCCACGCGGTGCGAGCTCGGCCGTCCAGGTCCGGGCATAGGAGCGCAGCGCGGCCTTGGTGGCGCCGTAGGTGCCATAGGAGGGAAAGCCGGCCGCCCCTGCGATCGACCCGACGAGTACGACCGAGCTACCATCGGCCAAGGCGTCGAGCGCCGCTTTCAGCCCGAAAACCGGACCACGGACATTGACCGCGAAAAGACGGTCGAAATGGTCCGGCGTCTTGGCGGTCAGGAGCGCCGGCTCGGCCATGCCGGCATTCAGCACCAACGCGTCGATGCGGCCGCAAGCTTCCTTCACGGATGCCACGACTCGGGTCAGATCCTCCGGCGCGCTTGCATCCGCAACAAGACCGCGCGCGCCGCCACCGATCTTCGAGGCTGCTGCCTCAACCTCATTGGCGGCTCGACCGGTGAGAAAGACGGTCGCTCCCTCCTCCGACAGCCGCTCGGCAATAGCAAAACCGATCCCCTTTGCGCCGCCAACCACGAGCGCCACCTTGTCCATCATCCGAGCCATCGCAAGTCCTTCGACTGAGTGATGGCGTCCCATATATACAGTATATATCTGATATCAATAACGCACCTTGAGTAGCCTAGATATGGTGGACGATACCGACCTCGCGCTCCTGTCAGATCGGGTGCTCTCCGATATGGCGCGCATACGCCCGGTGCTCGACAAGATCGCCGACAAGTGGACGATCATGATCCTGACGGTGATCTGTCCCAAGCCGTCGCGCTTCAACGAGATCAAGCGGCGGCTGGACGGGATCACGCATAAGGCGCTCGCCGATGCCCTGAAGCGCTTGGAACGCAACGGTCTGGTTACACGGACCGTACTACCGACAGCGCCGATCGGTGTCGAATATGCCATAACCCCACTGGGGCACTCGCTGCGCGAACCGTTCGAGGCTCTGTGTGCTTGGGCACTGCAATATGGTGACGCGATCGAGGAAGCTCGGGTCGTCAGCGAGAGCGCGAGGGCGAGGAATCAAGCTTCGTTGAACGATGGCTAACAGGGCGTCCGCCTTCGGCGTCAATGGCGGTCTTCGGGTGTTTTCCGCCACAACACTGGGCGGCTCAGCGCTCGAAGGTGCCGACCAGCTCGGCCTCGCCGACCACATGCGGCCGGGCGGCGCGCCAGATCTGCTCGACCGTCGCCTTGGGCGGTAGGTCCAGCTCCGGCACGTCCAGCGCGGCCAGCCGGAAGTGGTAGTGGTGCCGGCCATGGCCCCGCGGCGGCTGCGGCCCGTCCCAATGGGCGTTGCCGAAATCATTGACGCCATGGCCGAGCCTTTCGGTCTTGGCGCCGGCCGTGGTGCCCTCCGACAGCCGGTCGCGGGTGCCCATGATGTTGTAGACGGCCCAGTGGCGGAAGGTGCCGGAAGGCGCGTCCGGATCGTCCACCACCAGGACGTAGCTCTGCGTGGTCGGCGGCGCATCCTGCCACTCGAGCGGCGGCGAGATGTTGTCGCCGTCCCGGGAATATCGGGGCGGGATCGGGTCGCCGTCGTCGAAGGCCGGGCTGTTGAGGATGAAGGCCATGCTTGTCTCCCTTCTTCGGGGCCTCATTTGGCAACCCGACGGGGGCGAGCACGGTTCCGCGGGCCGGGTACCTCAGCCGGCCTCGCGCTCCAGCAGCGCGCGCTTGCGGGCCACGCCCCAGCGGTAGCCGGACAGGTCGCCGTCGGAGCGGACCACGCGGTGGCAAGGGATGGCGACCGCCAGGTCGTTGGCGGCGCAGGCCTGGGCCACCGCGCGCACCGCCTTGGGCCGGCCGATCCGCCGGGCGATCTCGGCATAGCTGGCGGTGCTGCCGGCCGGGATGCTGCGCAGCGCTTGCCAGACCTGCTGCTGGAAAGCGGTGCCGCGGATGTCGAGCGGCAAATCCAGTCCCCCGCCCGCCGGCGCCTCGACGAAGCCGACCACCCGGGCCACCAGCTGCTCGAATTCGGCGTCGGCGCCGACCAGCCGGGCCTTGGGGAAGCGGTCCTGCAGCTCCTCCAGAAGCGCCTGCGGGTCGTCGCCGAACTGGATGGCGACGATGCCCTTTTCGGTCGCCGCCACCAGGATGGCGCCGAGATGGCATTGCCCGATGGCGAAGCGGATTTCGGCGCCGGTGCCGCCGTCGCGGAAGGCGGTCGGGGTCATGCCCAGCCGCTCCGGCGCCGCGGCGTAGAAGCGGCCGTTGGAGTTGAAGCCGGCGCCGTAGATCGCCTCCGTGACGGTCTCGGTCTGCTCCAGCTCGTCGCGCATGCGGTCGGCGCGGTGGGCATCGGCATAGGCCTTGGGCGTCACGCCGGTCACGGACTTGAACATCCGGTGGAAGTGGAACCGGCTCAGCCCCGCCGCCTCGGCCAGCTCGTCCAGGCTCGGCATCTCCTCGGCCGTCTCGATCTTGCGGCAGGCCGCGACCGCCAGGGCGGTCTGGCGCTCGGCCAGCGACATCTCGTTCGGCTTGCAGCGCCGGCACGGGCGGAAGCCGGCGCGCTCGGCCGCGCCGCCATCGGCATGGAAGCTGGCATTCTCGCGCCGCGGATGGCGCGAGGCGCAGCTCGGCCGGCAATAGATCCCGGTGGTGCGGACGGCGAAGACGAAGGCGCCGTCGGCGGCGCGGTCGCGGCGCAGCACGGCAGCCCAGCGGGCCTCGTCATTGACGAAGACCGGGGCGGGGACGGGGGGCGGGGGGATGAAGCCCATGGGTCGCTCCTGTTCGACGGTGGGATCGACAGGTCCCGTTCATATGGGGATGCCGATCGTTCCACCGAAGATGGCGGGCCACGCTGCCGCCGGCACTCCGACCCTTGCTCTCAAATTCCAGGGCCGGCGGCGACCCGGTTCTTGCGATGCTTGCGGCCGAATTCGGAGGCAACAAGCGGAGCGCGGGGCAGGGCCGATACAGGGATGCTCCAGGTCCCACCTCCTTCCGCGAGCCCCTCATGTCCGCCACCGCCCCGCTTCCCGCGCCGTTCCGCCGTCTGGCCTGGTCCAACCTAGCCGCGCAGTCGGCGGAGCAGATCGGTCTCGCCGCCGCGCCGATCGTCGCCGTGCTCGCCCTCGGCGCCGGGGCCGGCGGCACCGGCCTCTTGCAGACCGTGCAGACACTGCCCTTCCTGCTGCTGTCCCTGCCGGCCGGGCTGCTGGCCGACCGGTCATCGCGCCGCCGGATGATGGCGGTGGCGGAGGCGTTGCGGGCGCTGTCGCTCTTCGCCGTGCTGCTTCTCCTCGTCACCGACGGACTCAGCCTCGGCCTGCTCGCGGCGCTCGGCTTCCTCGGCGCCGCCGGCACCGTGGCCTACAGCGTGGCGGCGCCGTCGCTGGTGCCGGACCTGGTGCCGCGGGCGGCGCTGCCGGCCGCGAACGGACGGATCGAGCTGGCGCGCAGCGCCGCCTTCGCCGCCGGCCCGGCCGTCGCCGGCGCGCTGGTGGCCTGGACCGGCGCCGGCTTGGCCTTCGCCGCCGCCGCAGCCCTCTCGGTGCTGGCCGCGATCCTGCTGGCCGGCATCCACGAGCCGCAGCGGCCGGCGATGCCGCGCCGCCACGCCCTGCAGGATCTGCGCGAGGGCGCCGGCTTCGTCCTGACCCATCCGCTGCTGCGGCCGGTGCTGTTGACCGCGGTGTTCTTCAACCTCGGCTGGTTCGTGCTGCAGGCGATCTACGTGCCCTATGCGGTCGACCATCTCGGCCTCGGCGCCTCCTCCGTGGGCATCACGCTGGCGGTCTACGGCGTCGGCATGGTGCTGGCCGCGCTGGTGGCGCCGCGGATTGCCCGGCGTATGCCGTTCGGGGCCACGCTGCTGGTCGGCCCGTTCTTCGGCCTCGCCGGGGCCCTGCTGATGCTGCTGACCGTCTGGGTGCCTTTCGCGCCGATCGCCGGCCTGGCCTTCTTCCTGTTCGGCTCCGGCCCGACGCTGTGGGTGATCGCCTCGACCACCCTGCGCCAGGCGGTGACGCCGCCGGCGATGCTGGGCCGGGTTTCGGCGATCATCACCATGGCGACCTTCGGCGCGCGCCCGCTTGGCGCCGCCATCGGCGGGCTGGTCGGCGACAGCCACGGCACCGCCGCCTGCCTGGCCGTCGCCGTGATCGGCTTCGTCATCCAGGCCCTGGTGATCGCCGGCTCGCCGGTGCCGCGCCTCGCCGCTTTGCCGGCTGCGTAGGAAAATAGATCCGAAGGCCGGTTGAGGTTCCGCGGCGGCCGGAGATAATGCCGGCCATCGTTCGCAGGGTGGGGGCTGCAGGTGAAATACGCTCGTCCGGTCATGGGACGGCATCCGCGGAAACGAATGATCGCCATCGCGGCTGCAATCCTGCTTCTGGTTGAAAGCAGTGCTGCGGCTCAGACAAGCTCGCCCCCCGACACGAAGAGCCAGTCCGCCATTGCGGCGGCGGAAGCCGATGTCGCGGCCGGGTGGTACGGCCAGGCGATCAAACGCTATCGACTGCTGCTCGACGCCGCTGGGGACCGCCCGGCCGCCTTCCCACTGGCGCTGCGGCTCGCGGAGCTGGCCAATGCCGTGGGGCGACCGGATCTGTCCTACGACGCGCTGTCCCCGCGGATGGAGACATCAGCTGGGGCCGTCCCGGAGCAGCTCGAAAGCGGATACGAGCTCCTGACCGAGGCGGCAGGCATGCTCGGTCGGCACAACGACGCCGTCGACTATGCTCGGAAGCTGGTGGCGGCTCGGCTGCATCGGCTCGGCGAGGACGCGCCGGCGACGCTGGCGGCCCGCCTGACGCTGTCGGTCGTCCTTGAGCAGGCCGGCGTGGTGGAAGAGGCCCGCGGGCTTCGGAAGGATGCGCTCGACCGCCTCGAACGGGGCGACCCGCGCCGCTACATGCGCCTTCTCAACAACACTGCGATCGTCCTGCAGAACAGCGGCAATCTGGACAGCGCTGCCGAGATGTTCGGCCTGCTCTTACAGGCGCTGGCGGCGGCGCCGGAGAGCGTGGAGCTCGGCGTCACCCAGTTCAACGCAGCCGTTCTCGACCGGGACCGGCGGCGATTCGATGCGGCGAACGAACATCACCGGCGGGCGATCGAGATCCTGGAACGGCTGGAGGGACGGGCTTCACCCGAGACGATTGCGGCCGTGGGCGGCCTCGGCCAGACCTACGACATCGCCGGGCGCCCGGCCGCCGCGCTGCCGTTCCTGCGTGACGCCCATGACCGCGCCGTGCAGGCGCTGGGCGACAGCGATGACACGATGATCCAGGCCAACAACCTCGCCAATGTGCTGCGGCAGCTGCAGCGCTTCGACGAGGCGGAGCCACTCGACCGCGCGGCGCTGTCCTGGCGCGAACGGGCGCTCGGCCCGGCAGACGAATCGACCCTGATCAGCCGGAAGAACCTGGCACTGGATCTCATCGGCCTCGGCAAGCCGAAGGAGGCCATGGAGCTGTACCAGCGGATCGTGGCGATCCTCGAACAGGCCCGCGGCCCCGATCATCCGACGACCGTGGATCTGCGCCGGGAGCGGGACCTGCTCGCGGCACTGACCGGGACCGCCCCGGCCGACGACGCCGCATTCGGAAAGCTCGCCGCCGACACCAAGCCCACGGCCGATTCCGTGCGCATGGCCAATCTTCTCGCCGGCGTCGCCGAGAAGCGCGGCGACGCCGGCACCGAGGGGCGCTTGCACCGCCTCTCGCTGAAGCTGTCGGAGGCCCATTACGGCGAGCTGGACCCGCACACCCTTGCCACGTTGACCAATGTGGCGCGCTTCGAACGCCAGCAGAAATCGAAGGATGCGACCGCCGCGTACCGGGTCTTGGAGCAGCGGCTGCGGCTGTGGTCGCGGCGGGAGATCGCCTCCACGCCCGATCAATCCGTGATGGAGCAGGTCGCCGCCACCACCCGGGAGGCGCTCGGCGACATCCTCTCCTACTGTTTCTCCGCTTCGGCCAAAGACCCGGCGGCCACCGAACTGTTCGCAACCGTTCTGCTCGAATGGAAGGCCGTCGGCTCGCTGGAGCGAACCGTGCTCGATGCGGCCGCCGCCGGGCTCTCGGGCGAGGATCGGGACCTGCTCGACCGGGTGCGCGGACTGCAGGCCGAAAGCCTGCGGCAGCCGCGCGGTTCGGCAGAAGCGGAGCGGACGGCGCGTGACCTCACGATCGCGGAGGCGCGGCTTTCGGACAGGATCTCCGGGTTGCGGACGCTGGAAGAGGAGCGCCGCCGGCCTTATGCCGCGATCCTGGCCACGCTCGGTCCGGATGAGGCGGTGGTCGACTACATGATCGCCCCCATGACGATGCAGCCGGACGTCGTCGAGGAGCGCGTGCTCGCGATGGTCGGCCGCGGCAACGGCGATGTGTGGCTGTATGATCTTGGGCCGGTCGCCGAGGTCGACACATGGCTGGGCGCGCCGGACGAGATCACCGGAATGGACGGACGCCGGGCTCTCTACAAGATCCTGATCGCGCCGCTCATGCCGAAGCTGGGCGGGGTCGGGCGGCTGTATGTCGTGCCGGACGGCATTCTCCACCTCGTGCCGTTCGACGGGCTCGTCGACGGTGCCGGGCGCAACCTGATCGAAACCGAGGACGTCCGCATCGCCCGCAGCGCCCGTGCCATCAGCGGGGACAAGTCACCGCAGACGCCGGCAACACCGGGCGGCATGCTGCTGGTCGGCGATGTCGACTATGGCGCGGGCTCGGCCATGTCGGCCCTGCCGTTCACCGCCATGGAGGTCGACACTATCGCCGGGGTCATGGGGGCGGCCGGGTTCACGCCCACGATGCTGCGTGGCGATGCGGCCGATGAAACCAACATCCGCGCCGAGGCCGGCGGCAGGAGAATCCTGCACTTCGCGACTCATGGCTTCTTCGATCCGGTCTCGAAGCAGGAGTCTGCGCCGCTCTGGCGGGCCGGCATCGCCCTCGCCGGGGCCAATGCCGCCGGCGAGGATCGCGTCTCGGCGGATGACGGGGTGCTGTATGCGGCGGAGGTGACGACCTGGCCGCTGTCGGGTGTCGATCTCGTCGTGCTGTCCGCCTGCAACACCGCCCAGGGCGACCGCAGCTATGTGGAGGGGCTGAGCGGCCTGCCCTCGGCGCTGGCCGTCGCCGGAGCCCGGCGCAGCCTGCTGGCCCGCTGGCCGGTGAATGATCGCGGGGCGGCGCTCTTCATGATCCGGTTCTACGAGGCCCTCGCCGAGACTCGCTCCTATGAGCAGGCGATCCGCACGGCGAAGCTCGACGCGGTCACGGGCAAGCTGCCAGGCGTGCCGGACGATGTCTGGCTCGCCTTCGCCTTGATCGCCAATTGAGGGCGGGGCGGACGACGGATCGTCGCGCCTAGCCCTTCTTGTCGGGGGCTGGCGTCTGCGGGATCTGCGTCTGGCCGGACTGGATCTGGCTCTGCCCGCCTTTCGCATCGGCCTGGGCGCTGTAGGGGCAGGCGAAGGCAGGGGACGCGATCAGCAGCGCTGCGGCAGCAAGGGCAAGGAACTTCATGTCGGCCTCCCGTTCCTGCGCCCGAGCAGCGGATCGGGGATCCAGGCTGCGACGCAATGGCATAAGGGATCGATCAGGATCATCCTATCCGCCTGGACCGGATATGGAAAGTCACAGCCCCAGGCCGAGCGCAGGTCCCGCTCAGGCCCGCTGCTTCTGCCGGGCCTGCTTGAGGTAAGGGGCCAGGTACTGGCCGGTGTAGCTGCGCTTGGCGCGGACCACGTCCTCCGGCGTGCCGGCGGCGATGATCTCGCCGCCGCCGTCGCCGCCCTCGGGGCCGAGGTCGACGATCCAGTCGGCGGTCTTGATCACCTCGAGATTGTGCTCGATCACCAGGACCGTGTTGCCCTGGTCGACCAGCTCGTGCAGCACCTCCAGCAGCTTGCGCACATCGTCGAAATGCAAGCCGGTGGTCGGCTCGTCGAGGATGTAGACGGTCTTGCCGGTGGCCCGGCGCGACAGCTCCTTGGCCAGCTTCACCCGCTGCGCCTCGCCGCCCGACAGGGTGGTCGCGGCCTGTCCGATCTTGACATAGTCCAGGCCGACGCGGTGCAGCGTCTCCATCTTGTCGCGGATCGATGGCACGGCGCGGAAGAACTCCGCCCCTTCCTCGACCGTCATCTCCAGCACCTCGGCGATCGACTTGTCGCGGTACAGCACCTCCAGCGTCTCGCGGTTGTAGCGATGGCCCTTGCAGACGTCGCACTGGACGTAGACGTCGGGCAGGAAGTGCATCTCGATCTTGATCACGCCGTCGCCCTGGCAGGCCTCGCAGCGGCCGCCCTTGACGTTGAAGGAGAAGCGGCCGGGGCCGTAGCCGCGGGCCTTTGCCTCCGGCAACCCGGCGAACCAGTCGCGGATCGGGGTGAAGGCGCCGGTGTAGGTCGCCGGGTTCGACCGCGGCGTGCGGCCGATCGGCGACTGGTCAATGTCGATGATCTTGTCGAGGAACTGGACGCCCTCGATCGCATCATGCGGCCCCGGATGCTCATGCGCCCCCATCAGCTGCCGGGCCAGCGCCTTGTACAGGGTCTCGATCACCAGGGTCGACTTGCCGCCGCCGGACACGCCGGTGACGCAGGTAAAGGTGCCTAGCGGCACCTCCATGGTGACGTTCTTGAGATTGTTGCCGCGGGCGCCGACCACCTTCAGCACCTGGCCCTTGTGGCCGGGGCGGCGGCTGGTCGGCACTTCGATCCGCTTGGCACCGGTCAGGTACTGGGCGGTGATGCTGTCGGGCGCCCGCAACACGTCCTCGGGCGTGCCATGCGCCACCACGACGCCGCCATGCACGCCGGCGCCCGGGCCCATGTCGACCAGATAGTCGGCGGCGCGGATCGCGTCCTCGTCATGCTCGACCACCAGCACGGTGTTGCCGAGGTCGCGCAGCCGCTTCAGCGTGCCCAGCAGCCGCTCGTTGTCGCGCTGGTGCAGGCCGATCGACGGCTCGTCGAGGACATAGAGCACGCCGGTCAGGCCGGACCCGATCTGCGAGGCCAAGCGGATGCGCTGGCTCTCGCCGCCGGACAGCGAGCCCGAGCCGCGCGCGAGGGTGAGATAGGTGAGGCCGACGGCGCTGAGGAAGGTCAGCCGCTCGTTGATCTCCTTCAGGATGCGGTAGGCGATCTCCTGGTCCTTGGCCGACAGCGTGTCGTTCAGCGCGGCGAACCACTGGCCGGCCTCGGCGATCGACTTTTCCGCCACCTGGCTGACATGCAGTCCGCCGATCTTCACCGCCAGCGCCTCGGGCTTCAGCCGGGCGCCGCCGCAGGTCTCGCAGGGCCGCGTGCCCTGGTACTTGCCGAGCTCTTCCCGGGTCCAGGCGCTGTCGGTCTCGCGGAACCGACGCTCCATGTTCGGGATCAGCCCTTCGAACGGCTTCTCGGTCTTGTAGGTGCGCAGCCCGTCATCGTAGCGGAAGACGATCGACACCTTGCCCGAGCCGTACAGGATCGTGTTGCGGACCTCGTCCGGCAGGTCGCGCCAGGGCGTGGTGGTGCTGACGCCGTAATGCGCGGCGATCGCCTCCAGCGTCTGGTGATAATATTTCGAGGAAGAGCCCTCCCAGGGCGCCACCGCGCCCTTGGCCAGGGTCCGGCTCTCGTCCGGCACCACCAGCTCGGGATCGAACACCAGCTTGGCGCCGAGGCCGTCGCAGGCCGGGCAGGCGCCGTGCGGGCTGTTGAAGGAGAACAACCGCGGCTCGATCTCCGGGATGGTGAAGCCGGAGACCGGGCAGGCGAATTTCGACGAGAACAGGGTACGGTCGCCGCTGTCGGCGTTCTCGGCGATGGCCAGCCCCTCGGCCAGGCCCAGCGCTGTCTCGATCGAATCGGCCAGGCGGTTGCCGAGGTCGTCGCGCACCACCAGCCGGTCGACCACCACCTCGATGTCGTGCTTCAGCTTCTTGTTCAGCGCCGGCACGTCCTCGATCTCGTACAGGGTGCCGTCGACCTTGACGCGCTGGAAGCCGCGGGCCCGCAGCTCCTGCAGCTCCTTCCGGTACTCGCCCTTGCGGCCGCGCACGATCGGGGCCAGCAGGTACAGGCGGGTGCCGTCGCCCATCGCCATCACCCGATCGACCATCTGGCTGACCGTCTGGCTCTCGATCGGCAGGCCGGTGGCGGGGGAGTAGGGGACGCCGATGCGGGCGAACAGCAGCCGCATATAATCGTAGATCTCGGTCACCGTGCCGACAGTCGACCGCGGGTTGCGGCTGGTCGTCTTCTGCTCGATCGAGATCGCCGGCGACAAGCCCTCGATCGAATCGACGTCCGGCTTCTGCATCAGCTCGAGGAACTGGCGGGCATAGGCCGACAGGCTCTCGACGTAGCGGCGCTGGCCCTCGGCATAGATGGTGTCAAAGGCCAGGGAGGACTTGCCGGAGCCGCTCAGGCCGGTGATCACGATCAGCTGGTCGCGCGGCAGATCGACGTCGACATTCTTCAGATTGTGCTCGCGCGCGCCGCGGACGCTGATGGACTTGTGCATCGCCAGGATCACTCTTGCGGGAAGGGCGTCCCCGGGCTCCCGGGCACGCCGATGTGCAATATGGGGCGGGTGAAGCGCGAAAGCGACTCCGGCCCGGCCATCGGATCGCTGCAGGGGTTGCGGCCGCATTCCAGTCCGCAGCGAGTCCGATATCGAGACTCGAACATATCGGGAACGTTGCGGTCAAGCGGAAAGCAAGATAGGATGCCTGTCCAAAGCCTTCCAGGGGCAAAACCCCAAGGCCTTCGGTGCTTCGCAGGCGGTGCGCCAGGATGCGGAGCGATCGGTGCGCTGCGCTGGAGATCCCATGATCCGTCGGGTCGGCTTGGTTGCGCTTCTGCTGCTGCTGTCGGGGGCCGGCGATGTGATGGCCGCGACACCGGATTGCAGCGACGCCGGCAAGCGGCTGTGGAGCCGCAGCGATCCCCAGGTCAATCTCAGCCACATCTTCTGCGGCGAGATCGGGCGCAACGGCGACCCCAAGGGGTTTCACTCGCGCGCTGCCGACCTGCCGACCGGCGCAGTCGACCGGGTGGAGGAGACCGCCCATCGCGGCAGCGAGGTCTATGACGCGACCGTGATCTTCAGCAATGGCCGGCGCAAGCGGTCGACCTTCTATCCCGACGACTGCCCGGCCGAGGCGATTCTTCGCTCGGTGCTCTACGCCTACCGGAACCAGACCGGCGAGCACCCCGCCTGGGGGGTGCTCGGCCCCTCCGCGCCGGAGGGGAACAGCCAGGGGGACGGCTATTGCCGTGACGACCGCGGTCGGCCCTTCGAGATCCGGATCGGCACGATCCAGCGCCGGGGCCAGGATGCGGTCAACACCGCATTCCCCAACTGAGAGGCCGGGATGAAGGGGAAGCACAGCATGATCGAGGTCACCCGCGACGCCGAGGGCCGGCCCCGCGTGGTGCCCGGCACCGCGGCGCCGATCCTGGCCGACTTCCTGGAGACCGATTTGCGCGGCGACGCCGCCTGGACCGCCAGGGTGGCCGAGCGGCTGGGCGAGGCCGGGGAGGGGGGAGAGCCGATCACCGGCAACCTCTACGCCCTGGAGATCCGCGGCGCCCAGTCGGTGCTGCGCAACATCCACGATGCCAAGGCGCCGGCGCTGGTGCTGCCGACCCGGGATCTGGCGGCGGCGGTCGGCGCCTGGCTGGCGGTGCTGCGCAAGCCCGGACGCGCGGCGCGGCCGCGCCGGAAGGAATGAGCCTGGCGGGGCTCAAACGTGATTGGAATCGATGGACCATCCGTCTAGGGTCCGCCGCTAACAGGTATGGAGTGAGGTCTGGATCATGGCTGGCAGCGTCAACAAGGTCATTCTCATCGGCAATCTCGGCCGCGATCCGGAGATCCGGTCCTTCCAGAACGGCGGCCGCGTGGCGAATTTCTCGGTCGCGACGTCGGAGAACTGGAAGGACCGCACCACCGGCGAGCGCAAGGAGCGCACCGAATGGCACCGCGTCGCGGTGTTCAACGACGCGCTGGTCGGGGTGGTCGAGCGGTTCCTGAAGAAGGGCTCGAAGGTCTATATCGAGGGCCAGCTCGAGACCCGGAAATACACCGATCAGAGCGGCGCCGAGCGCTACACCACCGAGGTGGTGCTGCGCCCGTTCCGGGGCGAGCTGACCATGCTCGACGGCCGTGAAGGCGGCGGTGGCGGGGGTGGCGGCTTCGAGGATGAGGGCGGCGCGGGCGGCGGCTACGGTGGCGGTGGCTATGGCGGGGGCGGCCGGTCCTCGGGCGGCGGTTCGTCCGGCGGGGGCTCCTCCGGCGGCGGGTCGTCCGGCGGCGGCCGCGGCCCGATGGCGGACGACCTCGACGACGAGATCCCGTTCTGATCCATCCGGACGGGCGAAACGGAACGGGCCGGCTGGATCTCCAGCCGGCCCGTTTGCATTCAGGCTGCGCGTCTAGCCGATCGCCTCGATCGGGTCCCGCCTCATATTGTCGGGCGGCGTGCGGCGCACCCCGGGCTGGGCGGCCCAGGAGGCGGCGTTGGCGATCACCGTCTGCACCTCGGCGTTGTGATAGCTCGGGAAGGTCTCGTGCCCCGGGCGGAAGTAGAAGATCCGGCCATAGCCGCGGCGGTAGGTCAGGCCGCTGCGGAACACCTCTCCGCCCTTGAACCAACTGACGAAGACCAGCTCGTCCGGCTCGGGCACGTCGAAGAATTCGCCATACATCTCCTCCTGCGGGATCTCGATGTAGCGGTCGAGCCCGGCGGCGATCGGATGCGCCGGGGCGGTGACCCAGATCCGTTCGGTCTCGCCCTCCTTGCCGTGCACCCGCCAGTTGACGCTGCAGCTGGTGCCCATCAGCCGGCGGAAGATCTTCGAGTAGTGGCCGGAATGCAGCACGATCAGGCCGAGCCCGCCCATGACGTGGCGGCGTACCCGCTCGACCACGGCGTCCGACACGTCCTCATGGGCCTTGTGGCCCCACCACAGCAGCACGTCGGCGCCGTTCAGCACCTCGTCGGTCAGCCCGTGCTCTGGCTGGTCCAGCGTCGCGGTCGCGACCGGGAAGCCGCGCTGGCGCAGTGGGTCGGCGATGGCCTCGTGGATGCCGTCGGGATAGAGGGCCGAGACCTCGGGGTTCTGCAGCTCGTGCCGGTACTCGTTCCAGACCAGCAGGCGGGGAAGGGCCATGTCGCTTGTCTCCGGGATGGCGCGATCAGGGGAGAATTTCGGACAGCGACACCCATGTGCCGTCCTGGGCGCCCGACCGCATGCAGGCGAAGCTGGTGGCGAGGGAGTGGATATTGTCCTCGCCCGAAGTGAAGTAGCGCGGCGGCTTGCCGCGGACAGCTGCGGCGAAGGCATTCAGCGTGCCGGCGCGGTCGATCAGCGCCAGCGGCTTCATCGGCAGGTCCCGGACCGACCCGTCCGGCTTGCGCAGCGCCAGCTTGTCGGCGATCTCGCCGGCCATGCCGCGGGCCTGCCACACCAGCTGCCCTTCCTCGCATTCGACCGCCCACTCGCCGGTCCAGGTGGTCGGCGTGCCGCGCGACACCCAGGAGCCGTTGTAGGACACCATCAGGCCGTTCTCGAGCGCCAGCAGCGCATGGGCGGCGGCATGGTCCCTGAACGGGCTGTCCGGCGTGTTCCAGCTGCGGCAGGCGACCCGCTGCACATTCTCGCCGAAAATCATGCGCATCAGGTCGAAATGGTGGATCGCCATGTCCAGCAGCAGCGGGCCGGGGATGTCGTGATAGCGGTGCCCGGTCACCTTCCAGTTCTGCCGGAAGTCGATCAGCGCCGACAGCGGCCGGCCATAGGTGCCGTCGCGCACCAGGTCGGCCACCGTCTGTACCGCCGACATGTAGCGGTAGTTCTGGCTGACCATCAGCACCCGGTCGACCCGCTTGGCCAGGCCGATCAGCTCCTGCGCCTCCTCCAGCGTCGAGGTGAAGGGCTTCTCCACCAGCACATGCTTGCCGGCCTTGAGCGCCGCCTCGCTGACGCTCTTGTGCCCGGCGGTCGGCAGCACCGCCAGCACCGCCTCGGCATCGACGGCGGTGAGGGCGGCATCGAGGCTGGGGAAGCACTTCTCCTCGGCCAGGCCGAGCGTCTCCTGGGCTCGTTTCAGCACCTCCGGACTGGCGTCGACAAAGCCGACGACGTCGACCGCCTTGACCTGCGGCAGGATGGTGTGGGCCCAGTTCATGCCCCAGCCGCCGAGGCCGACCTGGATGACCTTGACCGACATTCCGTCTCCCTTCGTGCTTCCGTTATCCCGTGATGCTCACCAGCGGCCGCCGCGGCTCAGCCGGTTCAGGTCCTTCTGCAGCTGCGCCAGGTTGGCGGCGCCGTCGCCCTGCTTCGACAGGGTGCTGTGGACCGCGTTCCAGAACAGCGACGAGACCTCGCTGTAGCGCTCGCCCGTCACTGCGGACGGCCGCGCCACGGCGCTCTCCAGAATCTGCCGCGTGGTCTTGAAGAAGGGCCGCTTCTGCAGCAGCTCCGCATCCTCATAGAGGGCCGGGATGGTCGGCTGGTAGCCGCCCTCCATGGCCCGGCGCTTCTGCTCGTCCCGGGAGGTCAGATAGATGGCGAAGGCCGCCGCCTCCTTGGGGTTCTCGGAGTATTTCGAGACCGCGATCTGCCAGCCGCCCAGCGTCGCGGCGGCGCGCGCGCCATCGCCCTCGCCCTTCGGCAGAGGAGCATAGCCGACCTTGCCCTTGACCGGGCTGTCGGCCGCCTCCGCCAGGCTGGCGGCATAGGGCCAGTTGCGCATGAAGGCGGCATTGCCGGACTGGAACACGCCGCGCGCATCCTCCTCCATGTAGTTCAGCACGCCTTCGGGGGCGATCGTCCCGACCCAGGAGGCGGCGGTGTCCAGCGCCTTGGTCGCCTGCGGGTTGTCGATCGTGATCTTGCCGTCGGCGCCGACGACGGTGCCGCCGCCGAAGCTGGAGATCCACTCCAGGGCATCGCAGGTCAGCCCCTCATAGGCCCGGCCCTGGAAGACGAAGCCGAAGAAGCGGTCGTTGCCGGCCTTCCGCTCCCCGTCCTGGATCGCCTTGGCGGTCTCGGTCAGCTCGGCCCAGGTGCCGGGGACCTCGAGCTTGTACTTGTCCAGCAGATCCTGGCGGTAATAGAGCAGCCCGGCATCCGTGTACCAGGGCAGGGCCAGCAGCTGGCCGTCGCGGGTCAGGCCCTGGACGATGTTCGGGAAATACTGGTCGATCGTGGCCTGGTCGACATATTGCTTCAGGTCGACGAAGTGGCTGCCGAGGATGCCGGGCCAGATCACATCGACCTGGAACACGTCGATGTCGCTCGACTTGCCGGTCAGGAACTGCTGGTAGAGGGCCAACTGCTCAGAGGTCGATTGCGGGGCGGCGACGACCTTGACCGTGTTGCCGGTCTTGGCCGACCATGCCTTGGCCGCCTCGTCGCACAGCCTGGACTGGATGCCGGTCGAGCCGCAGGCGAAGGTGATCTCGGCGCCGAGGGCGGCGGAAGAGGCCGCCAGGGCGAGGGCGAGCGCGGCGAGAGCGGTCAGGTGCTTCCCGGACATAGTTCCTCCTGTGGTCTCGACAAACGGATTCTGATGTCCGCTGCAATCGTTTGCAGATTAGTGGCGCGAGGGCGTTTGGCAACCGGCAATCGATGCCGCTGGCGACATCCGCCGGGCCGGGGTCTGTAGGAGGGAGGGGGGCGGGCAAGGTCGGCCCATGGTGGCCTGAGGAATGCTCAAGGGCTCGGCAGGAGCCATGCCCGACCGTCTCTACAACCGGCGGTCGTGGCCCCCAGGACACGGTGGTCGTTTTCTCGACGCGAACTTAGACAAAAAAATGGACATAAATAAATATTCCGTATATTTCGATATAGTTTGCAGCATTTGGTCGGGCTTCCGTAGGAATGCGCTCCGCCGCAACCTGGGTTCATTCTTATGCATAATATAGTATGTAAACCTCTCTGCTTTCTGATTTCTAGTAAGATCGGACTTTGGTTTGATGAAAACTAATGAAGCTTGTATGTTTGATTGGTTTGTGCTACATAGCCGGTTATTGGTGCTAGTTTAGCTCATCTTTTAGGGAATGCGGGGAATGGACAAATATTCTGGAGTTCTGAGGGGCTAGGCGAGTAGGTTTGGAAATGCCTTACCGCCTGGCAGGTGCATGGTTTTGATATGTACATTGTAGTCCCCCGCCCATGAACACGAACGCGCTGACAAGAGCTTATCTGGTCCTTGGGGGGCTGGGGGCGGCGTCGCTGATTGCTTACGGCATCTACAAGAGCTCCGTGCCGGCGAGCATGGCCTCCACGCCGGCGCCGGTGATTCAGCCTGCGCCTGCCGATGTGAAGGTGTTCGGCGTCATGACGGCCGCCCGGTTCATCGCGCGCGGGCAGGTGATCACCCGCGAGGACGTGGCCACCACCTCGATCGCCGGCGCAGTGCCGCGCGGGGCGCGGACGGCGATCGGCGACGTGGTCGGCAAGGTGGCGACGGCCGACATCATGGCGCAGCAGCTGCTGCTCGATTCCACGATCTCCGCCGATCCGGCCCAGGCCGGGCTCGCCGCGCTGATCCCCGCCGGCTATCGGGCGATCAGCATCCTGACCAATGACGAGATCGCCGTCAGCCAGTTCGTCCGGCCGGGAGACAAGGTCGACATCCAGCTCGTGCTGCCGGACGACGTCCTGAGCAAGCAAGGCGCGGCGGGGCGGCCGGTAACAGACCTCAGCGAGGCGCGCACGGTTCTCCAGGACGTGCTCGTGCTCACCGTCGGCTCCACCCTCGGCGATCCGGCCCTGGCCCCGGCCACCGCCGAGCCGGCCGCGAGTTCCGCCGGACGCAAGAACGAACTGTCGCGGACCATCAGCTTGGCGATGACGCCGGACCAGATCGCCAAATTCGCCCTGGCCCGCAGCCTGGGCTCCTTCTACCTGTCCCTGCGCGGCCCCGACGACCCGCAGCTGATCAGCGACAACACCGCCAAGCTCTCCGACATTCGCGGCCCGGCTCCGCCGGCGGCCGCCCCGGTGACGCCGCAGCAACGGCCAATCGAGCTGATCGTCGGCGACCGCACCCAGCTGATCTACCCGAAGACGCCCGGAGAGCCGCGATGAGGTTTGTGGTCCGCCTGCTGTATGTCGCGGTTCTCGTCTTCGTCACCCAGGTTGCGGGGGCGGAGGAACTGCGGCTCGGCGTCGGCGCCCAGCGGGTGATCAACCTCCCAGCCCCGATCACCCGCATCGTCGTCGGCCAGGGCGGCATCATCGATGCGGCCGCGCTGAACGAGGACCAGCTGCAGATCACCGGGCTGCAGTCGGGCCAGACCACGCTCGCCGTCTTCACCGCCCAGTCGGACCAGGGGATCTCCTACGACGTCACCGTCGGCGGCGCCCCGGCGGTCGCGCTGCCGACCATCCCCGACCGCGGCGACCCGGCCCGGCAGATCCGCGGCCAGCCGGGGCTGCAGGGCGTGCGGGTGAACCGCGACGGCGACACGCTGGTGCTGTCCGGCACGGTGCCGGATCTCGACTCCCACGCCCGGGCGTCGAGCATCGCCCGCGCCTATGGCGGCGGCAACGTGGTCGACCTGACCCGGGTCACCGGCAACCAGATGGTGGCGGTCGACATCCAGTTCGCGGCGGTGTCGTCGACCACGCTGCGCGCCCTTGGCTTCAACTTCGCGGCGCTCGGCGGCAGCGACTTCCAGGGCGCGATCGTAGGCCCCAACACGCTGCGGAGCTTCGAGTTCAACCCCCGGCTGTCACTCGAAGCCTCGGCCCCGCTGGCCAGCGCCTTCAACCTGTTCCTCGGCGATTCCCGCAACGGCATCTTCGGTGTCCTCAGCGCCCTGTCGCAAGCCGGGCTGACCCAGCTCCTGGCCCAGCCGACGCTGCTGGTCCGCTCCGGCGACCAGGCCGAATTCCTGGCCGGCGGCGAGGTGCCGATCCCGGTGCCGCAGGGCGGGGCGTCGAACGGTACGGTGACGATCGAATATCACGAATACGGCGTGAAGCTGGAGATCGCGCCGGTGGTGATGTCGGACAAGCGCATCGTGCTCAAGGTCGCGCCCGAGGTCAGCGAGCTGGACTTCGCCAACGCACTCGAGTTCCAGGGCTTCAGCGTGCCGGCCTTCCGCCGGCGCTCGACCTCGACCACGGTCGAGCTGGGCAACGGCCAGAGCTTCGTCCTGGCCGGGTTGATGTACAGCAACAGCCAGATCAACGAGAGCAAGTTCCCCTGGCTCGGCGACATCCCGATCATCGGCGCCTTCTTCAAGAGCACCAACAACCAGCAGGAACGGCAGGAGCTGATCATCGTCGCCACACCGCGGCTGGTCCGGCCGCTGTCGCCGGGCCAGATCCCGCCGCTGCCCGGGGTCGACACGCGTAAGTTCAACCCGAGCATCGGCGACATGATCCTCAACGTGGACCAGGTGCAGGACCATCTCGCCCCTTACGGATTGATGCGGTAGGGCATGATGTTCCGGCTGATCGTCGCCACCTCCGACACTGCTCTCGCCGCCCGGCTCATCGGCCCGCTGGAGGGCGTGGCCGCGATCATCCGCTCCGCGCCTGACACCGCAGCGCTGCTGGAGCTGTGCCGCAAGGCGGCGCCCGACCTGGTGCTGATCGATGCCGACCCGGTCGACGGCTTCGGCAACCTGCTCGGCGAGGCCATGCGCGAGGTGACCGGCGCCGATCCGGAGGCGCTGGTGGTGGTCCTCGGCGACGAGGGCGATGCCCGGTCGGTGCTGCGGGCGATCCGCGCCGGCGCCACCGATGTGATCGACCGGGGGACCGACGGCGACGATCTCCGCAGCCAGATCGCCCGTCATCTGAGCGGCGCACCGCGGGGCGATGCCGCCGGCGCCGGCGCGCTGACCCTGGTGATGAGCGGGCAGCCGGGCGGCGAGGGGCTGCTCGCGCTCAATCTGGCAGTGCTGCGCGCAAAGGCGCGAGGGGAGGGGCTGCTGATCGACGGGGCCCTGCCGTCGAGCGAGGCCGGCGCTGCGCTCAACGTGCCGCTGACCTACACGATCCGGGATGCTGTCCAGGACCTGCCGCGGCTCGACCGGACGCTCCTGTCCTCGGCGCTCGGCCAGCATGCGCCGTCCGGGCTGCACCTGCTGCCGCTCGCGGTGGCGGGGGAGGAGGTGCACGACATCGCGCCGGAGGCGATCGCCTCGATGCTGCTGGTGCTGCGCGCGCTGTTCGGCGAGGTGGTGCTGAATGTCGGCGGTATCCGGCATCCAGGGCTGCTGACGGAATTCACGCGGGCCGCCGCCCGGATCTATCTGGTGGCGCCGCAGAAATTCACCGCCGTCAAGGCCTGCCGCGACCTGCTGGTGCAGATCGCCCCGAACCCGCAGGTGCTGGACCGGATCACGCTGGTGGTCGAGGACCACATGCCGGGCATCACGCTAAGCGAGGAGCAGATGCGCGACGCGCTCGGGCTGCGGCGCTCGGTGCGGCTGCCGGCGGCCAGGGTCGAGCTGATCAACGCCCTCAACACCGGGCGGTCCCTGGTGCTCGACCAGCCGCGCGCCGCCTATAGCCGGGCGCTGGAACGGCTGGCGGCGGGAGATGCCGCCCCGGTCGTGGTGCCTGTGGCCAAGCCGGCCGCGCGCAGCGCCGGCCTGTTCCGCCGCCTGCGGCCGTCATAAGGAAGCGCGACGATGGCCGGGCTGATCAACGGGGTTGGGGTCAGGGCGACGGGAGAGGCGGATCTCACCGCCGGTGAGCTGCGCACGACCGACGGCTATCAGCGGACGAAGTTCGCGATCTTCAACCTGGTGCTGGAGCAGCTCGAGGCGCTAGGCATCACCGCGGAGACGGCCCCGGCGTCGATGATCCGGGACGGTGTCGAGCAGGGCATCACCCGCTTCGCCGCCAAGGAAGGGCTGGCGCTGAACGCCGCCGAGCGGTCGCTGCTGGCCGCTGAGGTGCAGAACGAGGTGATCGGGCTCGGCCCGCTGGAGCCGCTGCTGAAGGACCCGTCGATCGACGACGTGATCGTCAACGGTCCGTTCCGGATCTATATCGAGCGCGGCGGGCAGCTCTCGGCGGTGCCGGCGCGGTTCCGCGACACCGCCCATCTGATGAACATCATCCAGCGCATCGTCAGCCCGATCGGCCGCCGGGTCGACGAGGCGACGCCCTATGTCGACGCCCGCCTGCCGGACGGATCGCGGGTCAATGTCGTGATCCCGCCGATCGCGCTGGACGGGCCGATGGTGTCGATCCGCAAGTTCCGGGTCCATGCCATGGGCGGGCAGGACTACGTCAGGCTCGGCTCGATGAGCCAGGAGATGCTGGGATTTCTCGCCGCCGCCGTGCGCTCTCGGCTCAACATCCTGATCTGCGGCGGCACCGGCTCGGGCAAGACCACGCTGCTCAACATGCTGAGCAGCTATATCGAGGAGAAGGAGCGGCTGATCACCATCGAGGACGCGGCCGAGCTGCAGCTGCGGCAGAGCCACGTGGTGCGGCTGGAGACGCGGCCGCCCAATCTCGACGGCAGCCGCGAGGTCACTGCCCGCGACTTGGTGCGCAACGCCCTGCGGATGCGGCCTGACCGCATCATCCTGGGCGAGGTGCGCGGCGCCGAGGCGGTCGAGATGCTGCAGGCGATGAGCACCGGCCATGACGGCTCGATGGCGACGATGCACGCCAATACCAGCCGCGATGCCTTCGGCCGGCTGGAGATGCTGCTCGGCTTCGGCGGCCTCAGCGGCGATCCGAAGACCCTGCGGCGCTATATCGCCAACAGCGTCCAGATCATGGTCCAGGTCAACCGCATGGCCAACGGCAAGCGGCGCATCACCTCGGTGTCCGAGCTGACCGGCCTGGAAGGGGAGAACTACAGCCTCAACCAGCTCTTCACCTTCGTGGAGCAGCCGCCGCAGAGCGGCCTGGGCGAGTTCCGGGTCCATTCCGCACGCCCGTTCTTCGCCCACCGGCTGGTCGGGATGCCCGATCTGCGGGCGGCCATGGGAGGCGCGCCATGAGCGGCTTCGGCTTCCTCCTGCTCGGCGTCCTGGCTCTCTTCGTCATGGCCGGGATGAGCCTGCTGGCCGGCCGCGCCCAGCGCCGCCGGCAGCAGCAGGTGCAGGAGCGGCTGCAGGCGTTGCGCGACAACCTGCCGAAGGCGGCGGGCGTGCCACGACCGGCGGTCACGGCGCTTCCCGGTCCGCATTTCCTGCGTCTGTGGCTGACTCGCGCCGACGTCGCTCCGACATCCCGCGCATTGGGCGTCACGGCGCTGGCGATCGTCTTGGTGGCGCTGGCCGTATATTGGCTGGCCGGCCCCCTTGCTGCCTTGGTGAGCGTGGTGGCATTCGTGTTCGTCGGCGTCTACGGGCTCTGGCGCCTGGCTTGCCGCCGTCTGGACGCCTTCATCGAAGGGCTGCCCTTCTTCCTGGATGCGCTGCGCCAGCTGCTGGTGGTGGGGAATTCCGTCCAGCAGGGGCTGCTCAAGGCTGCGGACAACACATCCCCGGCGATGCAGCGCTATCTGCAGCCGATGATCCGCCGGATCAACAACGGCGCGCCGATCCCGGAGAGCATCGAATGGCTCGCGCAGCGGCTGGAACTGACGGAGCTGTACATGCTGGCCGCGGCCGTGGATACCAACTTCCGGTATGGCGGCCGGATGTCGGCGGTGCTGGCAAACCTGATCCAGATTCTGCGCGACCGGGCTCGGGTGGAGCGGGAACTCAAGGCCGCGACCGCTGAGATCAGATTCAGCGCGATCGTGCTCGGTTTGATGCCCTTGATCGCGGCGGCGATGATTTCGTTCATCAAGCCAAGCTACGTCATGTTCTTCATCGAAACGGAACAGGGGCATCGGCTTGCGCTGATTGCAATCGGGCTGCAAATGCTTGGGCTGGTCGTTTTGCGTCGCATCATGCGGTTGGAGTTCTAGGCGATGCCGACCGTTGAGCTCGCCCTTATCATTGTCACGGCCTGTTCGAGCCTCGGATTCCTGGTGCTCGGCCTGCGCGGCAAGGTGACCGAGTTCCGACTGAGGCGCCGTCTGGTCGCCATCTCCGATCGATCGGAGACGGCCGACGTTGGAAGCATTGCCTGGCTCCTGCCTTTTGAACGGATTCTGATCAGTGGCGCCAAGGATCGTGAGGAAATCACACAGGCGCTGCGTTCCGCAGGGCACTACGACGCCGGGGCTGTGCTGGCCTTCGCTGGCCTGCGCTTCGCCGCCGTTGGTCTGGCTATCGTCGTTACAGGTCTCGGGCTGTGGTTGACGGGGCGATGGGAGGGTACGGCACGACTTCTTCCGTTGGCGGCAGGGGGCATCACCTATGTCGGCGCCAAATTCGCATTGCAGTGGCGAGCGTCGGTCCGGCAGCGTCGGGTCGCGGCCGAACTGCCATTCGTGCTCGATCTGATGCTGCTGATGCTGGAGAGCGGCGTCAGCCTCGACCAGTGCTTCCGCTCGATCGCCCAGATGAACAACAGGGCGATCCCGCTGGTCCGGCAATCGATCCGTCTGCTGGTGGAAGACATCCAGCGCGGCATGCCGTACGACCAGGCCTTCGATCGCTGGGCGGATCGTCTGGGGGTGAATGGCGGGCGCGAACTGACGGCGATGTTCAAGCAGACCATGTTCCATGGCACCGAACTCGGTCCCGCATTGCACGAATTCGTCCGTGAATTCGCCGACAAGCGTGTGTCGTCGGTGCGGGAGAGTATCGGTCGCAAGACCACGCAGATGACCGTGGTCATGATCCTTCTTCTCATGCCGGCCTTGTTCATCGTGCTCTGCAGCCCGGCCGTCGTGACGATGTTCCGCAGCTTGTCGAGGGAGGGATCCTGAAGATGCGGACATCGCTCCGCCTGGTATCACTTCTCCTGCTGCCTTGGTTGTCGGCCTGCTCCAGCCTGTTCGGCAGCGACAGCACGCCGCGCCGTGAGCCATCGCCGGCCGACCAACTGCCGCAGGCGGTGCCGCTCGACGCCGAGAATTCGCGCGACCTCTATCTCGGCATCGTCGACAAGCTGCGGCAGGGCGGCAAGTCGCGGGCTGCGCTCGCCTATCTCGACGACTACGACAACCGCCACCCGGGCGACGTCCGGGCGCGGGTGCTGCGGGCCGATTCCTTCCTCGACATCCAGGACTACGACCGGGCGGAGTCGATCTACCGCGAGCTCCTGACCGGCGACCAGGCAGCGGCGGCCTATGACGGGCTCGGCCGCGTCGCCGCCGGGCGGGGCGACTGGACCAAGGCCCGGGCGCAATTCCACGAAGCGGTGCGGCGTGAGCCGATCAACGTCAAATACCTGAACGACCTCGGCTTCGCCGAGATGCGCATCGCCTCCTACGACGAGGCGCTGTTCACGCTGCGCCAGGCCAGCGAATTGGCGCCGACCAATGCCCAGGTCCGCAACAACCTGATCCTCTGCCTCGACGTTGCCGGCCAGGGCGACGTAGCGAAGGCCATGATCGGCCGGATCACCGACGCCAAGGAGCGCCGGGCGGTGGAGCAGATGGTCAAGACCGCCCGCACCCAGATCCGCACGCCGACCACCGCCGGCGGTGCCGCCACCGCACCGCGGCCGCTGGCGCAAGCCTCGGAGACCCAGCCATGATGCGACCGGCCCTGACGAAGGCGTGTTTGTCGGCAGTGTGCGCCGTCCTTTTGGCTCTCCCGGCCGCCACCGCCGGGGCGCAGCAGGCGTTGGTGCCGGTCCAGCCCGCCGCGCCCGACTGGTTCGAGTCCAACCGCACCCTCCAGGTCCTGCGGGCCCAACAGCAGCCGACGCTGGGCCTAGGAGGCCAGGGAGGGCTCGCCGGCGCGGAAGCGGCGCAGATCTATCGCAACTACGTGCAGCAGATCGGCAGGCCGATCCAGGATGGTTCCGGGGCATCCGGCTATGGCCCGTCGGGCGGATTCGGCTTTAACGGCGCGTCTTCCGGCTACAGGCCGGTGCAATGAAACCGGGGCCCGGCATCGCAGCATGGGCGACGGAGCAGGGGGCGATCGCCCCGTTTGCGGCGGTCATGCTCGTTGTCGTGCTCGGAGTGGCTGCGTTCGCGACGGATGTTGGAGCCTGGTACGGAGAGCGTCGCCAGTTGCAGGCGGCGACCGACGCCGCGGCCTTGTCCGCCGTCAATGCTCCTGATCGGGCGCAGGCGATTGCCGATACGATTCTCGCTAAAAATGGCTCAGCCAATGCCAAAGTCGCGGCCGTCGGGACGGGGACCTATTGTCCGAACGCCGAATTGGCCCCGTCGGCGCGTTTCAAGCCTGGAATCGCCGCTTGCCCCAATGCGAGTTTCGTGCCGACGGCGCCGAACGCCGTGCAGGTGACAACCAGCTCCAGTGTCGCGACCGGGCTGAGCCGCGCCTTGGTGTCGGACGAGATCTATCGCGTTTCCGCCAGCGCCACGGCCGCCCGGATCGACGAGGCCGGGCTCCAGGCGGGCACTGGCTTGGTCAGTGTCGATACGACCCAGAGCGCCCTGTTGAACCTGGTCCTGGGAAATCTGCTCGGGACCAGCCTGAATCTGAGCTTGGCCCAATATGACGGCCTGGCCAATGCCGACCTGAAGGCGTTGTCCTTCCTCAACCAGCTGGCGGTGCAACTCGACCTGTCTGCCGGCACCTATGATCAACTGCTGCACACACAGGTGCGGGTGACCGATCTGATCCGGGCTACGGTCGACGTGCTGCAGGCCCAAGGGCAGGTTGCCCAGGTGGCGGTCGATGGGCTGCTCACGCTGCAGGGCAAGGTTGTCGGCGACCCGGCGATCGAGCTGGGGGACCTGCTCGACCTCGGTGTCTGGCAGAACATGCCTCTGGGAGGAGAAGCCCAGCCAAGCGCGCTCGATGCCGGGCTGAACGTGCTGCAGCTGGTGACCCTGGCGCTGCAGGCGGCCAACGGCAAGAACGCGGTGGCTTTGCCGGCCGTCACGCTGGGGCTGCCGGGCGTCGCCACGCTGCGGGTGACAGCGACGGCGATCGAGCCGCCACAGTCGCCACCCTTCGCCTTCGGTCCGGTCGGGATGAGCGTCCACACGGCGCAGGTCCGGCTGCAGCTGGAGCTGCAACTGCTCGATCTGTTCGGGCTTCTCGGCAAGGGCATCCAGCTTCCGCTCTATCTGGAAGCCGCCGCCGGCGAAGCCACCCTGGCCGGCATCGATTGCGGCGACGAGCCCGACACCGATGCGACGGTGACGGTCCTGGCCAAGAGCGGTGTCGCCCGGATCTATATCGGCAAGCTGCCGTCCAACCTGATGACCAATTTCGACAGGGCGGTCACTGATAACGACATCCAGGCCGCGACGGTAGTTGATCTTGGTATCGGACTCTTGGGCCTCGTGCGCATCGACGGACGGGCGATCGCCAGGCTCGACGGCAGCGAAAGGTCACTGACCTTTACCCAGGCTCAGATCAAGAATCGCGAGGCCCAGTCGATCAGCGCGGATCCGTCGGCCATTCTCGCCAGCCTCACCGGCGATCTCGCCGAAACTCTGGAACTGAAGGCTTGTTTGTTGGGTGGGCTTGGAGGCTGCAACGGCGGAGGGCTGGATCTCGGCTCGCTGCTCCTGCGCCCGGTCATCGCGGCGGTCGATCAGCTTCTCGACCCGGTGATCAGCTCGGTGCTCGGTCCGCTGCTCGACAATGTGCTGCTGGCGCTCGGTGTCCGGCTCGGCAACATGGACGTGGTCGTCACCGGCGTCCGCTGCGGGGTGCCGGTCCTGGTCAACTGACAAGATACCCGCCGGCGCGCCGGGGCGCCGACGGGCAGATAGGACCCCGGATAATTCGGAGGATTGTAACATGTTGCGGACTCTCTTCTTCAAGTTCATGGCCCGCGCTGCTCGCGAGGAGGACGGACTCACTGCCGTCGAATATGCGGTTCTGGGTGCGCTGGTCGTTACGGCAATCGGGGCGATTAGCGGCTTCTCGACCGAACTCACGGCCGCTTTTAACGACCTGATCAAAAAGTAGCGGCAGGTTTACGCAATGACCAGGGAACGTCGTCGTCTAGCCGGTATCGGACGAGAGGCGTCATCCCGAGCGGAGACCGGATCCAGGTCGGCGGGCGGGTTGACCGCCGCCGACCCATCCGGCGAAGCGGGGCTGGCGGCGGTCGAGTTCGTCCTGGTCGCTCCTGCGTTTTTGGCCATCGTCTTTGGAATCTTTATCTACGGTCTCTACTTCGGGACCTGGATCGCGATTTCGCAGGCGGCGGCCGAGGGCGCGCGGGCATCGGTGGCTGGCATGTCCACAACGGAACGCAAGAGCTTGGCGGAGGCGGCCGCGGCAGCGGTGCTCGAAGACTACGGCTCGCTCCTCAACTCCAAGAATTGGACAATCACGGCACAGCCCGGCGCGGATGCTCACACGTTTCAGGTCAGCGTGCGGTACGACTTGTCGGCAAAGGGGTTCGCGGCCGTCGCCGACTCGATTCCCGTCGTGATTCCCGTGCCGACAGACACGCCGACGGCGACTGTGACCGTCGGTTATGGCGGCTACTGATGAGCGGTTTCGACTTCATCTTCCTCGGTCTCCTGGTCCTGCTGCTGCTGCCGATCGTGCTGATCGATCTGCGCGAGAGCCGGATTCCCAATATCTGCAACCTGGCGCTGGCCGCCGGCGGGCTGGTCCAGGCCCTGATCCGCAGCCCGACGCTCAAGACCCTCGGCCTGTCGCTCGGCACCGCCGTGCTCACCTTCGTGCTTCTGGCCGGCACCGCTTGGCTGATGCAGAAGATCGACCGGCACGCCCGGATCGGCTGGGGCGACCTCAAGTTCCTGACCGCAGCCAGCCTATGGGTCGGGCTGCAGGGCAGCCTCGTGGTGCTGATCCTGGCCAGCCTCGTGGCGCTGCTGGCGACCCTGGCCATGGCGCCCTGGCGCGGCATGAAATGGCGCGAGATGCGGCCCTTCGGCCCGGCGCTGGCGCTGGGGCTGCTGGTCGTCACCGTCACGATTTTCATCCGCACCACCTGACAGCGGCCGGATTGTGCGTGTGGCCGATGTTGATCAGATCAAATCCCTTCATCTCGCGCGACAATGGTGCTTAGCTCCCGCCATACATAGCTGGGGAGCGTGTCATGAGCACCGATGTGAATCGCCGGATCCTCCTGGCCGCGCGGCCGGTCGGGGAGCCGAAGGACACCGATTTCCGCCTGGTCGAGGAGCCGGTGCCGGCGCCGGGCCCGGGGCAACTGCTGATCCGCACGCTGTGGCTGTCGCTCGACCCCTATATGCGTGGCCGGATGAGCGATGCGAAATCCTACGCCGCACCCGTCGAGATCGGCCAGGTCATGGTCGGCGGCGCGGTCGGCCGGGTCGTCACCTCGAACCATCCGGGCTTCGCCGCCGGCGACATTGTCGAAGGCCGCACCGGCTGGCAGGATTTCGCCCTGTCCGACGGCACCGGGCTGCGGAAGGTCGATCCGTCGCTGGGGCCGATCTCGACCGCGGTCGGCGTGCTCGGCATGCCCGGGATGACGGCCTATACCGGCCTCCTCACCATCGGCCAGCCGAAGCCGGGCGAGACCGTGGTGGTCTCGGCAGCTTCCGGCGCCGTCGGGTCGGTGGTCGGGCAGATCGCGAAGATCAAGGGTGCGCGCGTCGTCGGCATCGCCGGCGGGGCCGAGAAGGGCGCCTATCTGACCGGCGAGCTCGGCTTCGACGCCGCGGTCGACCACCGGGCGCCGGACTTCGCCGAAAGGCTGGGCGCGGCGGTGCCGGACGGGATCGACATCTATTTCGAGAATGTCGGCGGCGCGGTGTGGGAGGCGGTGTGGCCACTGCTGAACCCCTTCGCCCGAATCCCGGTCTGCGGCCTGATCGCCCAGTACAACGCCACCGGCCTGCCGGACGGGCCGAACCAGGTGCCGGCCTTGATGCGCAGCGTGCTGTCGAAGCGGCTGACCCTGCGCGGCTTCATCGTCAGCGACTTCGCCGACCAGCACGCCGCGTTCCTGCGCGACGTCTCCGGCTGGATCCGCGACGGAAAGCTCCGCTACCGGGAGGACGTCGCCGAGGGGCTGGAGAATGCGCCCCGGACCTTCCTGCGGCTGTTCCGGGGCGAAAATTTCGGCAAGCTCCTGGTCAAGGTGGCGGAGTAGCGTCGGACCTCACAGCAGGGTGCGTCCGGCCACGGCCATCAGGCCGATGCGGGTGATCGCGGCATCGAAATCCGTGTCCAGCGGCACGCCGAGATCGCGGCGGGCGGAGTCGCTCAGCGTCTCCAGCCGCAGCCGGTTCTGCCGCGCGGCCGGCCGCGCCGGGCCGCCGGCAAAGCGGCGCCAGATCCGCTCGAGCAGGCCGGCGGGGCGCTGGCGCAGCGGCAGGCGCAGGGCATGGGTGCTCATGACGATCTCCTGGAAGCCATGGAAAGGGGGCAGGCGGCGGCCTTCGGCGCCGGCGCCGGGACCGTGTCGATGCCGTATCGCCCGACGATCACCGGGCCGGTGGCGTCGGACACCGTGACCACGGTCTCGGCCGCGGCGCCGGGCCGGGCCCGATACATCACCACCTCGGTCAGAACGGCCATGAGGTCCTCCATCTCCGGCCCCGGCGACCCGAGGCGATGGTGGAACACTACGCCACCCCTCCTGACAACATCCTGTCAGGAGAGGTCCATGATAGTGGGGGAGCGGCCCGGCCCGCCGCATGGCAGGCCGGCGTTCGAGCCCCTGATTTCCACCGTTCCGTGCTGCTAGGGTGCCGCTCCAAGGGAGAGGCGCCGGCGATGTACCAGGTTCCGATCCGGCCGGGCGAAAGCTGGATGCGCGCCCGGGTCCGGCGACATGTCCATGAGCTGCTGCGCCTGGCGCTGCCGGTGATCATCGCCCGCGCCGGGCTGATCCTGATGGCCCTGGTCGACACCCTCTTCGTCGGCCGCTACGGCAGCGCCGACCTGGCGCATCTGTCGATCGCCAACGCCCCGATCGGCAGCATGATGGGCACCGCCACTGGCCTCGTCATCGGCACGCTGGTGATGACCGCCAACGGCCTCGGCCGCGGCCGGCCGGAGGAGTGCGGCGCGGTCTGGCATCGGGCGCTGATCTATGGCGGCGCCATCGGCCTGGTCCTGGCCGTGCTGTGCCATTTCATCGAGCCGCTGCTGCTCCTGACCGGCCAAACGCCGGAGCTGTCGAAGGCCGGCGCCGACATCGCCATCGTGCTCGGCTGGGGCATGCCGGCGGCAGTGGTCTACACCGTCACCGCCTTCTTCCTCGAGGGGCTGAAGCGGCCGGTGCCGGGCATGATCGCGATGATCTTCGCCAACCTCCTGAACGCGCTGATCAACTGGCTGCTGGTGTTCGGCGTCGCCGGGCTGCCGGAGCTCGGCGCCACGGGCGCGGCCTGGGCCAGCACCGGCTCGCGCATCTTCCTGGCGGCCAGCCTGGTCGCCTATGTCTGGTGGATGCGCGACCATGCGGACTTCGGCATCCGCCGATGGCAGGGCTGGCGCTGGCGCGACTGGGCCAAGCAGCGCCAGCTCGGCTATGGCGGCGGCCTCAGCATCTTCATCGAATCGGGCGCCTTCACCGCGCTCACCTTCTACGCCGGCCTGCTCGGCACGCTGCCGCTGGCCGCGTTCTCGATCGGCCTCAACCTGATCGCGCTGATGTTCATGGTGGCGCTCGGCCTCGCCTCCGCCACCGCGGTCCGGGTCGGCGTCGCCCATGGACGGCGCGACCTGAAGGACATGGTGCTGGCCGGCTGGGTCGGGCTCGGCGTCAACAGCGTCGTCATGGTGCTGCTCGGGGCCGTGCTGTGGCTGTTCGCCCGGCCGATCGCCGAGGCCTACAGCAGCGACCCGGCGCTGATCCCGCTGCTGGTGCCTGTGGTCCTGGTCTCGACCTTCATCCTGATCGTCGATGGCGGCCAGGTGGTAGTCGCCAACGCCCTTCGCGGCCGCGGCGACGTGGTGGTGCCGACGCTGCTGCACACCATCTCCTACGTCGTGGTGATGACGCCGCTCGGCTGGTTCCTCGGCATCCATCTCGGCCGCGGCGCGGTCGGGCTGTTCGAGGCGATCCTGATCGCCAGCGTGGTCTCCGTCGGCCTCCTGGCCGGCCGTTTCCACCTGCTGGCGCGCGGCGACGCCCGGGCTTCGGCGGCCGCCGGCGCAGCCGCCTGAGGGCTGCCGCGGCGCGATTGTTCGCAGGTGCGGAAACGTGCTAGCGTCGTCGCGCCCGGCAGGCTGTCCGGGCATGTCCTTTTGCCAGCCCGGACAGTGCTTTGACCGAACGTCCCACCACGCCGCCCCACTTCGACATCACCCCGGTGACGATCGAGGAGGAGATGCGGCGCTCCTACCTCGATTACGCCATGAGCGTGATCGTCTCCCGCGCCCTGCCGGATGTCCGCGACGGGCTCAAGCCGGTGCATCGCCGCATCCTGTTCGCGATGAAGGAGGGCGGCTACGATTCGACCAAGCCGTTCAAGAAGTCGGCCCGCGTCGTCGGCGACGTCATGGGTAAGTATCACCCGCACGGCGACACCGCGATCTACGACGCCATGGTGCGCATGGCGCAGGACTTTTCGATGCGGCTGCCCCTGATCCAGGGGCAGGGCAATTTCGGCTCGATGGACGGCGACCCGCCGGCGGCGATGCGCTACACCGAGGCGCGCCTGGCCAAGGCCGCCGAGGCGATGCTGGACGACATCGACAAGGACACGGTCGACTTCCAGCCGAACTACGACGAGACCCAGTCCGAGCCGACGGTGCTGCCGTCGCGCTTTCCGAATCTCCTGGTCAACGGCGCCGGCGGCATCGCCGTCGGCATGGCCACCAACATCCCGCCGCACAATCTCGGCGAGGTGATCGACGCCTGCCTGGCCACGATCGAGAACCCGGGCATCACGATCGAGGAGCTCAACGTGATCGTGCCGGGGCCGGACTTCCCGACCGGCGCCATGATCCTCGGCCGCTCCGGCATCCGCTCGGCCGTCGCCACCGGCCGCGGCAGCGTGGTGATGCGGGCGCGGTCGAACATCGAGGAGATCCGCAAGGACCGCGAAGCGATCATCTTCACCGAGATCCCGTTCCAGGTGAACAAGTCGCGGCTGATGGAGCGCATCGCCGAGGTCGTCAACGAGAAGACGGTCGAAGGCATCGCCGAGCTGCGCGACGAGAGCGACCGCGACGGCGTCCGCATCGTCGTCGAGCTGAAGCGTGACGCCAGCGCCGATGTGGTGCTGAACCAGCTGTACCGCTCGACCCCGCTGCAGACCTCCTTCGGCGTCAACATGCTGGCGCTGCATGGCGGCCGGCCCGAGCTGCTGAACCTGAAGCAGATCATCGACGCCTTCGTCGCCTTCCGCGAGGAGGTGATCACCCGGCGCACCCGCTACCTGCTGGCGCGCGCGCGCGAGCGCGCCCATCTCCTGGTCGGCCTCGCCACCGCGGTCGTCAACATCGACGACGTGATCGAGCTGATCCGTCGCGCGCCCGACCCGCAGACGGCGCGCGAGGAGCTGATGGCCAGGGCCTGGCCGGCCGGCGACATCGCGCCGCTCATCGCGCTGGTCGACGAACCCGGCCGCCCGCTGGCGGAGGACGGCACCTATCGCCTGTCCGAAGCCCAGGCCCGCGCCATCCTGGACCTGCGCCTGCACCGCCTGACCGGGCTGGAGCGCGACAAGATCGGCGACGACCTGCGCGCCATCGTCGCCGAGATCCAGGAATACCTGTCGATCCTGGCCAGCCGCGAGAAGCTGCTGGAGATCCTGCGCGGCGAGCTGGTCGAGATGAAGGACCAGTTCGCCACCCCGCGCAAGACCGAGATCCTCGACCTCGAATTCGAGGCCGACATCGAGGATCTGATCCAGCGCGAGGACATGGTCGTCACCGTCTCCAACGGCGGCTACATCAAGCGCGTGCCGCTGTCGACCTACCGGGCGCAGCGCCGCGGCGGCAAGGGCCGCAGCGGCATGGCGACGAAGGAGGAGGATTTCGTCTCCGACCTGTTCGTCGCCAACACACACACGCCGATGCTGTTCTTCTCCAGCCGCGGCATCGTCTACAAGCTCAAGGTCTATCGCCTGCCGATCGGCACGCCGCAGTCGCGTGGCAAGGCGATGGTCAACATGCTGCCGCTGCAGCAGGGCGAGACCATCTCCACCGTCATGCCGCTGCCGGAGGACGAGAGCACCTGGGACCAGCTCTACGTCATGTTCGGCACCGCCAGCGGCGGTGTCCGCCGCAACAGCCTGGCCGACTTCACCAGCATCAATCGCAACGGCAAGATCGCGATGAAGCTGGACGAGGGCGACAGCCTGATCGGCGTCAAGGTCTGCAGCGACGACCAGGATGTCCTGCTGGCCACCCACACCGGCATGTGCATCCGCTTCCCGGTCACCGATGTCCGCGTCTTCAAGGGCCGCGATTCGACCGGCGTGCGCGGCATCCGCCTGGGCGAGGACGACACCGTCATCTCGATCTCGATCCTGCACCATCTCGACGCCACGCCGGAGGAGCGCGCGAACTATCTGCGCATGGCCAATGCGCTGCGCCGGGCCGAGGGCGAGGAGACCGACGGCGAGGACAGCGAGACGGTGGAGGAGCATGACCTCGACCCGGCGCGCTTCGAGTCCCTCGCGGCGGGTGAGGAGTTCATCCTGACGGTCAGCGAGGAAGGCTTCGGCAAGCTCAGCTCCGCCTACGGCTACCGGATCACCGGCCGCGGCGGCAAGGGCATCTGGACCATGGCGATGGGCGAGAAGAACACCGCAGTCGTCGCCTGCTTCCCGATCCTGCCGAGCCAGGAGATCATCCTGGTCACCGATGGCGGCCAGCTGATCCGCTGCCCAGTGGCGGATGTGCGGATCGCCGCCCGCAAGACCATGGGCGTGCGGCTGTTCAATGTCGCCGGAGGTGAGCGCGTCGTCTCGGTGGCGTCGGTGCCGGAGGAGAACGGCGAGGACGCGGCGGAGGACGGTTCGTCCGGCGAGGCCGGGCCCGAGGACGCCACGGATGAGCAACAGGACGGCGCCGCGTCGGGCGGCGACGGCGCATAAGGAAAGCCGCACGGATGTCCAAGGGGCGCATCGGGGTCTATCCCGGCACCTTCGATCCCATCACCAAGGGCCATATGGACATCATCCAGCGGGCGACGCGGATCGTCGACCATCTGGTCGTCGCCGTGGCCCGCAACGATGGCAAGGGCCCGCTGTTCTCGACTGATGAGCGGGTGGAGCTCGTACGGGCCGACGTCGCGCCCCTGGTGGCCCAGGGGATCTCGATCGAGGTCCGCTCCTTCGACGTGCTGCTGATGCACTTCGCCGCCTCGGTCGGGGCCACCACCGTGGTGCGGGGCCTGCGTGCCGTCTCGGATTTCGAATATGAGTTCCAGATGGCCGGCATGAACGCCAAGATCAATCCGGTGATCGAGACGGTGTTCCTGATGGCGTCGGACCGCTACCAGTTCATCTCCTCGCGCTTCGTCAAGGAGATCGGCCGGCTGGGCGGCGACATCGCCCCCTTCGTCAGCCCGCTGGTGGCCAAGCGCCTGAACGAGCAGTTCGCCCGCAAGGGGATTGTCGCGGATTAGGACGGCGATCGCGTCTCGCGAGTGTTGACCGTCGGACGGTGCCTCCCTAATGTGCGCCGCGCCCGCCCGGGAACAGCCCGGGCCGGCAGTGTGAGCCGGTAGCTCAGTCGGTAGAGCAGAGGCCTTTTAAGCCCCTGGTCGTGGGTTCGAGTCCCACCCGGCTCACCATCCATGCATGTCCGTCTGGCTCTCGCTCAGAGGTCGCGCAGGTCGGGCCGGTCGACGAGCTCGATCTTGACTCCGTCCGGATCGCGGATGATCCCGATGCGGCCGATGCCGGTTCCCGCCGGCTTCGGCGTGCCCGGCTCCGCCGGCACGGCCTGGGCGGCGAAGGCGGCGAGGGCGTCGTCGACGCTGTCCACCCGCAGCGCGAAATGACCGTAGATTGAGCCGGCCGTGCTTGGCGTCGGCCGGTGCAGCAGCTCGAGCACGTCGTAGCCGTAGTGAAGATAGACGATCGAGAGCTGGGTGGCCGGGACCTCCATCAGCTTCAGCGTCTTCATGCCCAACCTGCCCTGATAGAAATCCAGCGCGCCGTCCAGATCGTTCGCGGTCAGCGAATAGTGGTCGAACGACTTCACGATCGGGTGCTCGATGGGATCGACGCGCATCTGCCCGTCGCGCTGGATCAGCTCGACCCGGGCGCCGTTGGGGTCGCGCAGGAAGGCGAGCCGGCCATGGCCGGTCCCCGCCACCTTCGGCGCCACCAGCCCGTCATGGCCCGCCGCGACCAGGCGCGCGTAATCGGCGTCGAGATCGTCGCTCAGGAAGGCGATGTGGGTCACACCGAAGACCTCGTCGGGCGCCGGTTCGGCCCGGTGCAGCAGCTCGATCAGCCCGCCGGCGATCTGCAGGTAGACGACGTCGGTCCGGCTTGACGGGATGAAGCCCTCGAACACGATCTTGGCGCCCAGGATGTCCTGGTAGAAGGCGAGCGACGCCTTCAGGTCCCGGATGACGATGCCGTAGTGGTTGAATTCGGTGAGCACGGTCCTGGTCTCCCTGGTTTCCTGCGGTGCGGCGTCAACTGCGGTCGAGATCGACCCGGCGCCCCTCCGCCGCCGAGACGTAGGCGGCGTAGATCACATCGACGACGCCGCTGGCCAGAACCAGGCCCGACAGGGGTTCGCGGGCCTGGGCGATCGCCTCGACGAAGTCCTGCATCTCCTGCGGATAGCCGCGCACCCAGTCCTCGTCCGGGGCGACGGAGATCCAGCCGGTCCGGCTTTCGATCTTCTCGTGCAGGTACTCGGTGCCGAAGGCGTCCGCGTCGGGCGTGAACGCCGTCAGCCCGTCATTCGGCGTCATCGCGCCGCGATAGACGGCGTTGGTGGTGTAGACCTCGAAGGTGTTGCGCACCCCGCCGAGCATGGCGAAGGAGGCGGTGACGACGGCCTTGGTGCCGTCGCTGAAGCCGATCACCAGGTTCGACCAGGTCTCGACATCCTGCCAGTCCGAGACCAGCCAGCTGTGGCCGGCCCGGCGGACGGCGTCGCTGTCGTACAGCGCGGCGACTTCGGCAGTGACGGAGGTCGCCCGGATCGGGCCGGTGCCGGCGATCTCGCCCTCATAGGCCTTGAGATGCAGCACCGCGCCGACCGGGTGGGAGCCGAGCATCAGCAGCGCGCCGCCGCCGGCGGTCTCGCGGCGGCGGGAACGCAGGGCGTGCGAGCCGCTATGGCTCTCCTCGGCGCGGATGTCGATGATCGCGCCCTTCGCTTCCTTCAGCAGCCGCTTGGTCTTCGCCATCGCCGGGGCGTAGACCCAGTTCTCGGCATAGAGGAGCAGGACGCCGTTCCCGCGCACCGCCCGCTCGATCTCGCCAACCGATTCCAGGGCCCGTTCGCGCTCCCGCCGCGCCCGTTCCGGGCCGGCCGGTCCTCCGGCGCTGCCGAAGGCGCCGGTCATCGGCTTCTCGCAGATGACGTGCTTGCCGGCCCTCGCCGCCGCCACCGCGATCGGCGCATGCAGGGCGTTCGGCACGCACAGGCAGACGACGTCGATGCCGGGCTCGGCCACTAGCTCCTGCCACGAGGCGCCGGTCTTGGCCACCCTGTGGGCCTGGGCGAAGGCGGCGGCGCGCTCGGGCCTGCTGGCGGTCACTGCGGCGAGTCGGACGCCGACCCCATGGACCTTCTTCAGGCCCTCGACATGCAGATGGGCGGAAAAGCCCGCGCCGATGAACCCCACCGAAATCGTCTTCATGCGCCGCTTCGCCTTCTCAAGTCCGGCCGCCACCCCAGGGTGTGACCGTGATGTCGGGAATGTGCAGATGGGCCGGCCGGTCGAGCAGCCAGAGGAAGATCTCGGCGATGTCGCCGGGCCGCAGCATCGCGGCCCGCTGGGCGTCGGACGGCGGCTCCAGCTTGTGGCTCCAGATCGTGGTGTCGACCGGCCCGGGGCTGACCGAGGTGACGCGGATGGTCGAGCCTCGATACTCCTCGATCAGCGCCTCGGTCAGGGCCCGGACGCCGAATTTCGTGGCGGCGTACAGGCTGGCGCCCGGCGTGCTGCGCCAGGCGCCGGTCGACTGGACGTTGAAGATCCAGGCCGCGGCGGCCCGCTCGAGATGGGGCAGCACGGCGCGGCACGTCAGATAGGTGCCGGTCAGGTTGGTGTCGATCAGCCGGCGCCATTCCTCCGGCGTCGTGTCCGCCAGCCGGCGGCGTGCGCTCATGCTGACGCCGGCGCTGTTGACCAGCACGTCGATGCGGCCGAACCGGTCGATGGCCTCCTGCACCGCCGCCGCGACCTCGGCCTCGCTGCGGACATCGGCGGGGATGCCGACGACCCGGCCGCGGTGGTCCGGAGGCAGGGACGCGATCGCCTCGTGCAGGCGGCCGCGATCCCGCGCCACCGCGGCGACCTGCAGGCCGCGCGCCGCGAACGCCGCGACCGTGGCCAGGCCGATGCCCTGGCTGCCGCCCGTAACGATGGCCACCTGCCCGGACATCAGCCCTTCACCGCCCCCTCGCTCAGCCCGCGGACCAGCAGCTTCTGCGAGAGCATGAAGACCAGGACGGCCGGGATGCTCATCACCACCGACGCCGCCATCAGCTCCCCCCAGCGGATGCCGTTCTCGTCGATGAAGAAGGCCAGCGCCACCGACAGGGGCCGCTTGTCCAGCCCATTGGTGAAGACCAGCGCGAACAGGAACTCGTTCCACGCCAGGATGAAGGAATACATCGCCACGGCGGCCAGGGCCGGCTTCGACATCGGGATCACGACCAGCCACAGCAGCTGCGGCAGCGAGCAGCCGTCGACGATGGCGGCTTCCTCGATCTCGCGCGGCAGGTTGTCGAAGAAGCCCTTGATCATCCAGATCGCGATCGGGAAGATCGCCATCAGATAGACCAGGACCAGCCCCTGATAGGTGTTCATCAGCTCCAGGTTCCGCAGCGTAACGAAGAACGGCACGATGACGACGACGCGCGGGAACAGCTGGATGAACAGCACTGACCACAAAAGCGTGTTGCGGCCGGGAAAGCGGTAGCGCGAGAAGCCGTAGGCGCCGAGCACGCCGACCACCAGGGCGACGACCGTCGTCGCGCTGGCGACGATCAGCGTGTTGAAGAAGCTGCGGATCAGGTCCGGGTTCTGGAACACGCCGATGAAGTTCTCGAAGGTCATCGGGCTGGGCACCCAGCTCGGCGGGAAGGCGTAGACGTCGGCTTCCTCCTTCAGCGCCGTGCTGACGCCCCACAGCAGCGGCAGGACGCTGAACAGCACCAGCACCAGGCCGGAGCCGTGGACCAGGAGATGGCGCCCCGCGGTTCGTGCCGCCTTCCCCCTCATGCCTCGGCCCCTTTCCGGCCGCCCCGGTTCACCAGCCCGTAGGCGATGAACAGGGACAGGACGCCGATGAAGAGCAGGACGCTGAGGGCCGAGGCGCCGCCCAGGTTGAAGTCGCCGAAGCCGACCTTGTAGATCTCGATACCCCAGATCCGGGTCGCCTCCGCCGGCCCGCCGCCGGTCATGATCATCAGCGTGTCGAACGAGTTGATGCCGCTGACGGTCTCGAGGATCAGCGTGATGATGATGACGCCCCGCAGCAGCGGCAGGGTGATGTAGCGGAACATCTGCCAGGCGCTGGCGCCGTCGACCCGGGCGGCTTCGTACAGCTCGGCCGGAATCCCCTGCATCCGGGCCAGGATCAGCAGCATGACGAAGGGGAAACCCGCCCAGGAATAGGCGACGATGACGGTGGCCATGGCGATGTCCGGGTCGCCCAGCCAGTTCAGGGCCAGGTCGCCCAGTCCCCAGGAGCGCAGGGTCTGGTTCAGGACGCCGGTGTCGGTCTGCACGATCCAGCGCCAGAGATTTGCGCCGACCACCGACGGGATCGTCCAGGGCAGGATGACCAGGACCCGCATCCAGATCGTGCCGCGCACCCTGGCGTTGAAGATCACGGCGGCCGCGAAGCCCAGCGCGAATCGCAGCACGACGGTGCCGACCACCCAAACCAGCGTCCGCTGCAGCAGCGGCCAGGTGCCGGGGTCGTCGAGGATCCGGGCGAAGTTGTCCAGGCCGATGAAGATGGTCCGGAAGGTCGGCAACTGTACCTTGCTGACGCTGAACTGCAGCGTCTGGACGATCGGGTACAGCATCATCAGCGCGATCAGCAGGCAGGCGGGCGAGACCAGGATGTAGCCCCGGCCCCATTTCTGCATGACGATCCAGCGGCGCCGGGCCCGCGCGGCGGCGCGGGGGGAGACGGCATCCAGGCGGGCCGCGGCGGCCTCGAACTCGCGCAGAGGCGCCGGCAGGGTCACCGGCCCAGCCCGCGCATGAATCGCGCGAAATGCGGCAGGGCGATCTCGGGCGGGGCGATCTCGGGGTGCCAGCCCTTCTCCCATTCGAAATGCACGAAGCCCTGGTAGCCGACGGTCCGCAGCAGGTCGATGAGGGATTCGATCGGGATGGTGCCTTCGCCGGTCAGGGCGAAATCGAATCCGTCCGGGGTCGCCCGCTTCGAATCCTTGAGATGCACATGCTGGATCCGGTCGCCGATCCGGTCCCAGGTGAAGGCGCCGTCCTCACCGTGCCGGTAGGTGTGCAGCGTGTCCCACAGGACGCCCAGATTGCCGCTGGCGCCGCGGGCATAGAGGTCCAGCACCGCCCGCGACCTCGAGAAGTCGTCATGCGTCTCGATCAGCGTGGCGATGCCGTGCGCGGCGGTGAGGTCCGCGACCTCGCCGAGGCCGGCCGCGATCGCGTCCAGCGTCCGCTCCCGGTCCTGCTCTGCCGGGATCGGGCCGCCGAAGACCCGCAGGAACCGGGCGCCCAGCCCTTCGGCGATCGCGAGGTTGGCCCGGGCGGCCGTCAGCTGCTGCGCCCGCACCGCCGGATCGAGCGACGTCATCCGCACGCTGGTGTCGATGCCGACGACCTCGATGCCGGCATCGTCGAAGCGGCGTTGCGTCTCGGCGATCCGCCCCGGCGACAGCTCCTCCAGCGTCGGCAGGTCGACGGTGCCGCGCAGGAACCGGATCTCGACTCCCGCATATCCGTTGTCCCGCGCCATGGCGATGACCTGGTCGACATCGTAGTCGGGGCAGGCGAGCGTGCTGAAGCCGAGCGGGAACACCGTGGCGCCTCCTTGGGATCGTTGTGGTCCGTTACTGGTTCTCAGCGATGATGGTCTCGATCTGCGCCGCGGCCGCATCGGCGGCCTCCTGCGGCGTGCGCTGGCCGACCAGCACCTTCTGCAGCTCGGTGATCACCGCGGTCTGGATCTGGAACCAGCCGGCGACGGACGGCACCGACCGGGCATCGGCCTCGGCCTCGCGGAAGATGTCGAACTTCGGATCGCTCCAGGGCGGCAGCTTGCGGGCCGAGAGGTTCGCCGGGAAGCGGTTCATCACCTTGGCCTGGATCTCAGGCCGCGCCAGCCATTGCAGGAACACCTTGGCGCCCTCCGGGTTGCTGGCCCCCACCGGCACGCCCATGGTCCAGCCGCCGGCGCGGTTGACCTTGTCCGGCGCCGTGACCACGCCCCAGCGCAGCTCGGGCTTCTTCGAGAAGGCGTCGAAGGTGTTCGAGGAGCTGGCGATCAGCCCCAGCTTGTCGGCGATGAACAGCGGCTGCAGGTCGCGGGTGGACGAGAAGTTCGGCGTCCCTTCCGGCGAGGCGTGATAGCGGACGTAGAAATCCGACCAGTAGGCGATCGCCTTGACGCTGGCCGGGCTGTTGATCGCCGGCGCGCTGTTGTCGGCGGTCAGGAAGTCGCCGCCGAAATACCAGAGGATCGGGCAGAACAGCGACAGCACGTTGGACGGGTCGCTGGCATCGGCCGGAACGCCGATGCCGTATTGCTGCCCCGGGATGGTCAGGGCCTGGGCGATGCGGACGAGGTCGTCATGGGTCCATTCGGCCGTGGGATAGGGGACGCCCGCCTTATCGAAGACCGTTTTGTTGTAATACCAGACCTCGGGCCCGCCGCGGGCGGGGATGGCGTATTGCACGTCGCGATAGCGACTTGCGCCCCAGATCGCGGGCGAAATCTCGACTACTTTCAGCTTCCCGGCGACGTCGTCGAGCGGCTGCAGCAGGCCCTGCGCAGCGACGGTCGAGACCCAGGTGGAGTCGAGATCGATGATGTCGGGCGGGGTGCCGCCCAGCGCCGCCGCCGTGAACTTGTCGAGATAGCCGTTGATTGGCAGCGGCTGCACGTCGAGCTGCAGCTCCGGATGGTCCGGCTGCCACAGCTGCTGCAGGATCGGGAGCTGCGGGTCCCACCAGCTGCCGACCCAGATCGTCACGGTGCCGTCCGCCGCCCGCGCCGCGGCGGGCGCCGCCAGGGCGAGCCCGGCGGCCAGGGCCGGGATCGTCATGCATCGTCGCAGCAGCTCCGTGAGCGTCCTCGTCTTCATGCGATCCTCCCCTGACGACGCGCGGGCTGTCGTGCCGAAGTCGCTTGGATCGATCTTGCGCGTCGCTGTTCTGCGTCGGTCCGGCTTCGCGGACCGTCCGATGGCTGCGGCCTTCGCCATCGTCTTGCCTGTAGCCGAAAGCAAAGCCGAAATCGGGCGCAAGAGCAAGGGGTAACGTTAATCCTGGCAAGATTCGGGTCGATTCTGCTAAGAAGGCCGACGCAATCGGTGCGCCGCGCCAAGCTGGTTCGCGGCCGAGTTTCGTGCCCGGAGGGTTTGCGCGTGAGCCATCGCGTCCGGCTCAAGGACATCGCGGCGAAGACCGGATTCTCGATCAACACGGTCTCGGTCGTCCTGCGGGGCAGCAGCCCCAAGATCCCCGATGCGACCCGGCGCATCATCGAGACGGCGGCGCGCGAGCTCGACTACCTCCCGAACGCGCTGGCGCGGTCCTTGGTGAGCCAGAGGACGCGTACCGTCGGCATCATCCTCAGCAATCTGCTCAATCCCACCCTGACGCTGTGCGCGCAGCTGATCGAGCACCAGCTCGCGGAGCACGGCTACGACACGGTGATCGCGGCCACCGGCAACGACTTCATCCGGGAGCAGAAAGCCCTCGACACCCTGCGGGCCCGCCAGGTCGAGGCGATCCTGATTTATCCGACCTCCCACACCAGGCTCGACCATCTGGTGTCGTTGCGGCGGGGCGGCTATCCGGTCGTGCTTCTGACCGGTGCGCCCGCGGGCGGAATCGATCTCGTCTCGATCGACAACCGCAGCGGCAGCTACAAGCTGGTCAGCCATCTGCTGGGCCTCGGCCATCGCCGGATCGCGTTCCTCGACGCCGGGCAGGCCTATGGCAATATCGAGAAGTTCGACGGCTACCGGGCCGCCCACGAGGCCTTCGGCGTCGCCGTCGATACGAGCCTCGTCGTCGTCCCGGAGGGCGGCACCTCGGCGGCGGGCGGCTATCGTTCCGTAGCGCGGGTCATGGCGGCCGCCGCGAGGCCGACCGCCATCCTGGCCTCGGCCGACTCGCTGGCGATCGGCATCCTGCGCTGGTGCCGCGAGAACGGTGTGAGCGTTCCCGACGAACTGTCTGTCGCGGGCTTCGACGACATCGAGATCTCCGCCTTTCTCGACGTGCCTCTGACGACGGTGGGCTATCCCTCGCGCCCGATCAGCCGGAAGGCGGTGGCGCGGCTGGTGACGCTGCTCGAAGCCGCGGGAGATCTGCCCCCGCCGGAAACGGTCACGATCGATCCCGATCTCGTGATCAGGCTTTCATGCCGGCCGCCAGCCCGGCTCTCTTGATTGCATTTCGCGCGAATTTATGGATTTTCTCGGTATTTATTCAAATCAATGTCACATCTTGGCCGCGTTCCGTTGGCAATTTGTTGTTGAGTATTGCTCTTGCGAAGTCAAAATTGTCACCTGACGAGGCGGTGTCCGTTTTTCCGGACAGTCTGCTCGCCTCGTTCGGCGGCTCCGGCCGGCCGATGGATTTCATCCAACGGGGGACGATTCACCATGCATCGCAGAGATCTGATGGTCTTCGGACTTGCCCTGCTCATATCGGCCGCGGCGATGTCCGGCGCCGACGCGGCCGAGTGGTGGGGCAAGAAGCTGCCCGGCCAGCCGCAGAACTTCATCTTCGGCTACGGCTCGCTGATCAACACCGCGTCCCGCAATTCCACCGCATCCAAGCCGATCGCCGCGATCCCGGTGCGGGTCTCCGCCTCCTTCGGCTATGTCCGGGCCTGGGTCGACCGCGCCAAGTCGGGCTTCACCGCCCTCGGGCTGCGCAGGCCCGGCGCCGGCGAGCAGGCGACGACGATCAACGGCGTGCTCTACCCGGTCGAAGGCAACGACATGGGTGCCTTCGATGCGCGCGAGGCCGGCTACAAGCGCATGGAGGTGCCGCGCGAGGCGATCGAAGCGGTGTCCTGGGAGCAGGTGCCGACCGAGGGCAAGATCTGGGTCTATGTCTCGGTCGGCAAGGACGGCGTTCCGGGCGAAGGTCTGCAACCGCCCTCGGCCGACTATCCGGTGCTGCAATCCTATGTCGACGTCGTCATCGACGGGGCCCTGGAATACGGCCCCGACTATGCCCGCGAGCTGATCGAGACGACGGCGGATTGGAGCCCCTATTGGCTGAACGACCGCGAGCTGCCGCGCCGGCCCTGGGTCTATGACAAGAATTACGCGGCCGTGGACAAGCTGCTGGAGGAGACGGCCCCGGCCGCGCCCCATTTCAAGGACCGCCTGTTCCCCGAGGTCTATGCGGTCCGCAACCTGGCGCCGGCCGCTCGGTGAGGCATGGGAGCGGGAAGGCGGCCGACACGGCCGTCGTCCCGCCCGCCCTTCAGGCGACCTGCTGCGCCGGGGCCTTGCGCAGCCGGGCCCGCAGATGCGGGCATGTGCCGCATTCGGCGATCTCCGGCAGCCGGTAGCGCAGGCAGCACAGCCGGCGCCAGCGCTTGGCCTCGCCGTCCTCCTCGATCGTCTGGATCGGGTCGAACAGCGGGTTCGGCGTGCCGTCCGGCCGCTCGCGGCTGGACAGCAGCCGGCCGCCCTCGGCCGTCAGGCCGCGATCGGCCAGCGGATGGGCGGCGATCTCGCCCAGGATCCAGTCCAGATAGACCGCGGCATTGTTCCAGTAGAGCCGCGGCGCCACCCGGGTGTGCGTCGCCCAGGCGGCGATGAAGGGCTCGATATGGCCGCCGAGCAGCCGGTCGAAGCGCCGGAAGGCATCCGTCTCGTCGTCGGGCCCGCCGTCATGCGCCAGGCGGAAGGCGATCGGGTGGCCCTCCGGCGCGCGGATCACCGCAACCTCCGACAGGGCGATCGGGAAGCGGCGGCCCAGCAGCAGGCTCGCCGCCATCACCGGCGGCAGCAGCCGCGCGAAGTACCATTGCGACCAGAAGGAGGCGACGGCGCGCCGGTCTGCGCCGGGATACTGGCCGGCATAGGCGTCCAGCACCCGGTCGATCGCCGCCGGGTCGAGCAGGCTCGCGCCGGGCAGGGCGGGGCGCTCGTCATCCGGCAGCACCACCGCGTCGCCGCAATGGGCCAGCTCGCCGGTGAAGATCGGCCGCAGAATCTCGATCATGTCCGCGGAGATGTTCGGTGGCAGACCATCAAACGTCGATATCGCAAGTAAGATGCAATCGCAACTGTGTCTCGGATCGAGCGCCCGCGGAGGACGCTGCATGGCTGCTTCGAATCTCAGAGAAAAATAGCATGGCGAGATTTTATTCTATTTTTGATATAGGTAGTGGACAACTTTCAGGGATCCGCTATGCGACCGCAGAACCTGGGTGCTCGGTCCGGCACGACCGGGCCGCAACCCGCGATCCCGAGAACCGCCGCCGCGCTGCTCGCCGTCTCACTGCTCGCGGCTTGCAGCGTCTATGACATCCGGCCGGACATCGATCCCTCCGCCTCGATCTATGGCGGCGCCCGGTATGAGGGAGATCTGGCCATCTGTCAGAAGCGGGTCGCGTCGACGCCGCAGCAGCCGTCGGGACCCAGCGGCGGGATGCGGGCGCTGGCTGCGATCGCGATCGGAGCCGGCGTCGCAGGCGGCGGCGCCGCGCTGTTCGGCGGCAACAGCCGCAACGCGGCCGGCTGGGGTGCGTTGGCAGGGGCGGCCGCCGGGTTCAACGGATGGGGCGAATCGCTCGCCGCCAACCCCGCGCCGAGCGATAGCCTTCGGGTCAAAATCTGCCTGCAGCGGCGCGGCTATACGGTCCACTGGGTCAATGGCCTCAAGCTGGATGCGTTCGATCCGCCGCTCGAGCGCTGACGGCCCGGGGTCGCCGGTCAGCGGCGGCGCAGGTCGCGCCCGTCCAGCGTCACATTGGCGTCGGGGTCGAGGCGCCGCTCCTCGATCCGCAGCTCGGCAGCGCGCTCGATCCCGGCGCGGTGGTGATGATAGATCTCGACCGCCTCGGCCGGTGTGGGGCGGTGCCCGAGCAGCGAGCGCAGCGCCGCCGTCGGCAGGAACACCCGGCCGGCATAATCGCCGACTTCGACGCCGAACTCGACCGCCTGGCGCGCTTCATTCCAGGCGGCATCGTCGGGGAAGGTGAAGATCGGGCGGGCCATGGCGCCTTCTACCAGCCCGCAGCGCGCGGCGCCAACGGCCAGGCGGCGCGGTAGGCGGCCTCGACATGCGGGCCGCAGGCCAGCGCCCGGCTGCGGTCGCCGCTGAGCGGCACGGCAACGGCATCGTAGTCGGGATTGGCGAAGAACGGCACCGAGATCCGATCATGGCCGGACCGGTTGGCCACCCGGTGCGGGGTGGAGACGAAGCGGCCGTCGGTCCAGCTCTGCATCATGTCGCCGATATTGATCACGAAGCTGCCCGGCACCGGTGTCGCGGCGATCCAGTCGCCGGCCCGGTTGCGCACCTCCAGCCCGCCGGTCCCGTCCTGCAGCAGGATGGTGAAGGCGCCGGTGTCGGTATGCGCCTCGACCCCCTGCACCTCTTCGTCCGGCGGCTGCGGCGGATAGTGCAACAGGCGCAGCTGGGTCAGCGGCTTGCGGAAATAGGGGCGGAAGTGGCCGGTGTCGAGATCGAGGGCCCGGGCGAAGGCGCCCAGCAGCCGGTCGGTCAACCCGGTCATCGCGGCGTAATACGCGTCCAGCGCGGCCCGGAAAGCGGGGGCCTCCTCCGGCCAGCGGTTCGGGCCGTGCATGACGCTGCCGGCCCGGACATCGGGATCGTCCGGGCCGAGCTCGAGCATCACCTGGAATGCCTCCAGCAGTCGGCGCGGCACGCCGGGGCCGGTGATCCCCGTCGGCACATAGCCGCGGAAGCAGGGCGACCGGGCGACGTCCAGCGCCTCGCGCTCCGGCAGCGGCTGGTCGAAGAACCAGCGGGCGGCGGCGAACACGCCGTCGACCACCGCCGCCGGCACGCCATGGCCGGTGACGTAGAAGAAGCCGGCCGTTTCGCAGGCCCGACCGATCTCGGCCGCTGACTCCGTGGGCGCGATGTCGATCACCGGGATCCGCTGGAAATCCGTCACCGCGCCCGCCCATCCTGATGGAGAGAGCAGGGTGGCGGGGCCGGATCAGCGGGTCAACGACCTACTTCGCGGTCAGGAATGTGATGACGTCGCCGTCGAACTCCTTCGGGTTCTGCAGCATGCCGAAATGGCTGACATTCGGCAGGATGCGCAGCTCCGCCCCCGGGATCGTTCGGGCCATATACTCGGTGTGCTCGCGCTTGATGCCCTCGTCGTATTCGCCGTCGGCGATCGCGGTGCGCACCTTGATGCCGCGCAACTGGTCGGCGGTGAAGTCGGGCTGGGTCGCCCACATCTGCGAGATCTGCTGCAGGAAGCTGTCGTACTGGTCCGGAGTCTTCGACAGCTTCCGGTATTCGGTGCCGGCGCGCTCGATAAAGGCGGCGAAGGTCGGGTTCTTGTCGAAATCCGGCTTCAGCCCGCTCAGGTCGGAATTCGCGCCATAGGCGTAGAGCCGGTTCAGCCGTTCCGGATGGTGGATGGCGATGTCGAGGCCGATGATGCCGCCGTCGCTCCAGCCGACCAGGTCGGCCTTCGGGATCTTGAGATGGTCCAGCAGTGCCAGCACGTCCGACGACATCAGGTCGTAGCTGTAGGGCTGGGCCGAGCGGGTGCTGCGGCCATGGCCGCGGCTGTCGGCCACGATCACCTGGAAGCCCTGGGCGGTCAGCGCCGGCACCAGGCTGCCCCAGTAGTCGGAGTTGGACAGGCCGCCATGCAGCAGGATCACCGGCCGGCCCTTGCCGAACACGGCGTAGTACATCTGGATGTCGTTGACCGGCGCCGCGCCGCTCTCGGCCGGCTTGGGCATCGGCGGCGGCTCCGGCAGGGTCTCCCAGACCTCGGCGGCCCGAGCCTGGGTGGTGGCCGCCGGCGCGGCCAGCAGGGCCGGGACCGCCAGACCGATGCCGGCGGCGATCGCCGCGCACCGCAGAACGCTTCCCACAGATCGGCGCATGTCCATCCCCCTTACGCTGACGTGAATTCGCGAGGTATCACAGCGAGAGGATGATGCTAGCACCGGGCCGCAGCGCGGCGCGATGGCTGCAGCGTTGCGGCTGTAACGCCGGCGGCGCGGGTCAGCCGGTCTTGGCCGCGAGGCCGCGGACGGCCTCGAGCCCGCTTGCGAGGAAGCGGTTCGACAGGTCCTTGTCGGCCGCGCCGCGGGCCAGGATCAGGGCACCCACCATGGTGGCGACCGCCTGGGGCGCCTTTGCCGGGTCGCCACCATCGGCGATGATCGCTGTCTCAGCCATCTCCACCAGGTCGTGCAGCCCGCGGGTGAACTCGGCCCGGGTCTCGGTCGGATGGCGCGCGATCTCGGGCCCGATCGCGGCGGCGATGCAGCCCTGGCCCGGATGGTCGCGGTGGCCCGGCGACAGATAGGCTTCGGCCATCGCCGCCAGCCGCTCCCCCGCAGGGCGCCGCTCGATGGTCTTGCGCAGGCGGGCCTGGCTCTCGCCGAAGCCCTCGGCGCAGGCGGCGGCCACCAGCGCCTCCTTCGACGGGAAATGGGCGTAGAAGCCGCCATGGGTCAGCCCGGCATCGGCCATCAGCGCGGCGACGCCGACCGCTTCCACCCCGTCCTCGCGGAAGCGCCTGGCGGCCGTGCGGACGATTCGTTCCCGGGTCTCCTGCTTGTGGTCCTTGCTGTAGCGCATGCCGCCTCCAGTCTTCCGTCTGGGCATTGTCTTTTTAGATGATACTTATAATATTGTGTTCATCATATGACCAGCCAAGGGGCTTCCCATGTCCGCCGAAGATCCCGTCGTGATCGTCGGATCCGCCCGCACGCCGCTCGGCCGCTTCCGCGGCGGGCTGGTGCCGCTGGCTGCGCCGCAGCTGGGCGCCGCCGCAATCGCCGCCGCCTTGGCCCGGGCCGGCGTCGCGCCGGCGCAGGTCGACGAGGCGCTGGTCGGCTGTGTGCTGCCGGCCGGGCAGGGCCAGGCGCCGGCGCGCCAGGCGGCCCGCGGCGCCGGCCTGCCCGACGCGGTCGGGGCCACCACCGTGAACAAGGTCTGCGGCTCCGGCATGAAGGCGACGATGCTCGGCCGCGATCTGATCGCCGCCGGCTCCGCCGACGTCGTCGTCACAGGAGGCATGGAGAGCATGTCGAACGCGCCCTGGCTGCTGCCCGGCGTGCGCGACGGGCTGCGCTTCGGCCATGGCCGGATCTTCGACCATGCGGCGCTGGACGGGCTCGAGGATGCCTATGACAAGGGCCGGGCGATGGGCGATTTCGGCGAGGCCACGGCCGCCCGCTACGGCTTCACCCGCGACGACCAGGATGCCTATGCCGCGACCTCGCTGCGCCGGGCCCAGGCAGCGATCGCGGAGGGCGCCTTCGCCGCCGAGATCGCGCCGGTCACGGTACCGGGCAAGGGCGGCCCGGCCGAGATCGCGGTCGACGAGAACCCGAAATCGCTGTCGGCCGACAAGATCCCGACCCTGAAGCCGGCCTTCCGCCCGGACGGCACCATCACCGCCGCCAGCTCCAGCGCCAATGCCGACGGTGCCGCGGCGCTGGTCCTGGCCCGTCGCTCGGCCGCCGACCGGCTGGGGCTCCCGGTGCTGGCGACGATCCGCGGCCACGCCACCCATTCCCAGGCGCCGGAATGGTTCACCACCGCGCCGATCGGGGCGATCCGCACGCTGCTCGACCGGGTCGGCTGGCGCGCCGGCGAGGTCGACCTGTTCGAGATCAACGAGGCCTTCGCCTGCGTGGTGATGGCGGCGATGCGCGACCTCGACCTGCCGCACGACAAGGTCAACATCCATGGCGGCGCCTGCGCCCTCGGCCACCCGATCGGCGCCACCGGGGCTCGGCTGATCGTCACCCTGCTGGCGGCGATGCAGCGCCAAGGCCTGCGCCGCGGCGTCGCTTCGCTGTGCATCGGCGGCGGCGAGGCGACGGCGATCGCGATCGAGCGGGCCTGAGCAGGCTGCCCCGCTAGGCGGCGTAGCGGATGGCGCCCTGCCCGTCCGGCCCGATGCGGCGCAGGCCGATCTTCTCGGCCACCCGCATCGAGGCCGCGTTGTCCGGATGGATGTCGGCGACCGCGAACACGCCCAGCGTCTTCCGGGCATGGGCCAGGACCGGCGCCGCCGCCTCGGTGGCGTAGCCGTGGCCCCAGCTGGCCCTGGTGAAGCGCCAGCCGATCTCGATTTCGGCGCCGTCGAGCGGGATCAGCAGCACCCAGCCGAGGAATGCCGCCCTGGGCGCCCTGGTCCGCACCGTCCAGTAGCCCAGCCCGTCCGGATAGGCGGCGGTGATCCGGGCTTCGACGAAGGCGCGATGCGCCGCCGGGTCGGCCCAGGGCCCGTCGATGTAGCGCACCACCTCCGGATCCCGGTCCATGGCGAGGCAGTCCGCGAGATCTGCCATGGTCCGCGGCCGCAGCGCCAGGCGCGGTGTGTCGAAGGACGGCAGCACCGCTGCTATCGCGGCAGCGGCTTGGTCTGGCCGGGCGCGATGCCGCCCAGCTGGGTCAGCAGCGCCGGATAGCTCGGATCGGTCGGCAGCACGACGCGCTGCGCCGTCCCGGCCCGGGCGGCGCTGACCGGGCCGAAGCTCAGCACGATTGCGGCGTCCGGGCGCATCGTTGCCATGTCGCCGCCCTGCAGCGCCGGCGGCGGCAAGTGGACCGGAGCGGTGGTGGACGGCGCCGGGATGAAGGCGGTGCCCGGCGGGACCGTGCCCACAACCACCGGCGCACCCCCCTGGATCACCAGCGGGCGCGACGGCGCCACCGGGTTCGCCGGCAGCCGCAGCATCGGCTGCGGCCGCGGCGCGGTAAACGGCGACGCCACCCGGGGTGTCACCGGCGTGGTCGGGGAGATCAGCACCTGCTGCCGTGGCGACCGCGGCTGATACTGCAGCGAGGGCGGGACCGGGCGCGGCGCCGCGGAGTATGTCGGCAGTGCCACCGGGCTCGCGAGCGGCCGCAGCGCATCCGGCCCGGCGGGCTGCAGGTCGCCGGGGCCGCCGGCCAGCCGGGCCTCGAAAAAGGACGCCCCAGCGGTGGCGCACGGGATGAACAGATCGACCGGCGTGCCGATCGCCAGGCGGCCAGGACTGTCGGGATAGGTCCCGATCACGCCGGTGCCGACCCGGCACGCCCCGCCGCCCGCAGCAGTGGTGGTGTTGACCTGGAGCTGGACATGATAGGCCGGGACCTGGGCCTGCGCCGGCAGTGCGAACCCCAATGCAGCGACTAGAAGAAGCGAGGGTTTCATCGTCGCACATCCTCCGAAGCCAAGCGGACATTATGCCCTGTCCGGCGGGGCGGCGGAAGCGGAGCGGAACGGGTCAGCCGGCGCGGCGCTGCCGATAGGCCCAGACCGAGGCCGGCGGGATATTGGCCGGGACGAAGCCGACGCGGCGGCCGGTCAGGCCCAGCTTGTCGCGTGGCAGCGGCGAGGACAGGGCGTAGGTGTAGAGCACGACCTGCCGGCCCTTCGGCATCACCGAATAGGCCGAATCGAGGATCGCCTGTTGTTCCTCCAGCGTCAGCAGCAGCATCGGGATGCCGCACACCGTGGTGCCGACCTTGCCGACCACCTCGGGCGGCAGGATCTCGCCCAGGCGGCGGGCGTCGCCCTCGATCACATGGATGCCGGGGAAGATGTCGCGCAGATGCTGCGCCATCTCCGGGTTGATCTCGAGCACATAGAGGCGATCGGGCGGAACGCCGCGCTCCAGGATGCCGCGGGTGATGGCGCCGGTGCCGCCGCCCAGTTCGACCACATATTCGTCGGCGGCACGCACGACCTCCTGGGTCAGCCGGCGCTTCAGGGCGGGCGACGACGGCGCCACCGATCCCACCTCGCGGGGGTTGGCGAGCCAGCGGCGGAAGAACAGCCAGGGGTTCATGTCCGGCCGGTCTTGGCCGGCTTTGCGGTCGGTCATCGGGCGACGGGTCCTTGCGACGTCGAACGGATGGAGGCGTCCGGTCCTCCGGGCGACGGACGCTTGATGCTCCGTTCCGGCGCCAATCGCAAGATCATCGCAACTCTCCGGCACTTCCCGGCGGGCGCGGTGCAGCCATGCCGGGGGTGGAGGGCGACGAGGCGGCTTGCTGTTGACGGTGCGGCGGCCGCGACACAAAAGGGTGCTGGTTCTTCGCCCCGTGCAACGATCGGTGCCATCCTTCATGACGGAAACAACTTACGGAAGGACGGCCGCCCCGGCCGCCACCAATTCCACCGGCCGGATCGTGATGGCGAGCCTGGTCGGCACCGCCATCGAGTTCTACGATTTCTACATCTACGGCACGGCGGCGGCCCTGGTGTTCGGGCCGGTGTTCTTCCCGCAGGAATCGGATGCGGCGCAGCTGCTCCTGTCCTTCGCCACCTTCGCCATCGCCTTCGTCGCCCGGCCGGTCGGCTCGGCCCTGCTCGGCCATTTCGGCGACCGGGTCGGCCGCAAGGCGACGCTGGTGGCGTCACTGTTGCTGATGGGCGTCTCGACCACGCTGATCGGCGTGCTGCCCGGCTATGCGTCGATCGGCTGGCTGGCGCCGGCGCTGTTGTGCCTGATGCGCTTCGGCCAGGGCCTCGGCCTCGGCGGCGAGTGGGGCGGCGCGGCGCTGCTGGCGGTGGAGAACGCCCCGGCCGGCAAGCGCGGCTGGTTCGGCATGTTCCCGCAGCTCGGCGCGCCGATCGGCTTCCTCGCCGCCAACGGCCTGTTCCTGCTGCTGGCGCTGGGGCTGGACGACGCGCAGTTCCGGAGCTGGGGCTGGCGTGTGCCGTTCCTGCTCAGCGCCGTGCTGGTGGCGGTCGGCCTCTATGTCCGGCTCAAGCTGGTCGAGACGCCGGTGTTCCGCGCGGCCATGGAGCGGCAGGAGCGGGTGCGCGTGCCGATCGGCGAGGTGCTGACCCGCTACACCCGCATCACCATCCTCGGCACGCTGGCGATGGTGTCCTGCTACGCCCTTTTCTACATCACCACGGTGTTCTCGCTCGGCTACGGCACCAAGGCGCTCGGCTATTCGCGCCAGGCCTTTCTCGGGCTGGAATGCGTCGCCATCATCTTCCTCGGCCTCGGCATCCCGCTGTCCTCCTGGCTCAGCGACCGGCTGGGGCGGCGTCCGGTGCTGATCGTCGGCGGCGTCCTGACGGCGCTGTTCGGCTTCGCCCTGGCACCGCTGCTGGGCAGCGGCTCGGTGCTGTTGGTCACCCTGTTCCTGTGCCTCGGGCTGTTCCTGATGGGGCTGATCTTCGGCCCGATGGGCGCCTTCCTGCCGGAGCTGTTCCCGACCCGGGTGCGCTACACCGGGGCGTCGCTGACCTACAACCTGGCCGGCATTCTCGGCGCGTCGCTGGCGCCCTATATCGCCCAGACCCTGGTCGACCAGGGCGGACTCGGCTGGGTCGGCTTCTATATCAGCATCGCCGCGGTGATCAGCCTGGTCGCGGTCTGGCTGATCCGCGAGACCCACGACCAGGACCTGACAAAGATCGGCCGCTGACGGGCGGGAGAGGGGGCTGGCGGCCTCCTCGCATCAGCCTGTTGGCGGAAATATCACAAAACTGTAATCTTATCCTTCAACCCTCGGTTGCCGGAGCGCCGCATTTCGGCGCGGCCGGCCGGGGGCGGGAAGGGGGATAGCGGGTGCGGTATCGGGATCGCCTCTGGCGCGAGGTCTGGCGCGTGCTTCGGAACCATCGGCGCCGGGGCGCATGGCTGGGCCGCAACGTGCTGCGGCGCCTGCTGGCGAAGCGCTTCGGCGAGTTGCCGCCCGGCGACGGCCGCTGGACGATCTCTCGCGAGCTGTGGTCGACCGACGCTCTGGCGCGCCATGGCAACGGGCGCCACGACCGGACCGAGCCCTGGGGGCTGCAGGGGCCGGTGCTGATGGCCCGCCGGTCGGGCGAGTTCTGGGTGATCGACGGGTCGAACCGCATCAACCACTGGGTCGCGACCGGCGATTCCGGCCGGCACGAGGTGCTGCTTATCGATCTCGACCGCCTGGTCGAGGCGCGTGGCCTCGGCCCGGCCTGGTGGTCGATCGGCCGGGCCGCCGGCCTGGCCCTGCCCTGGCTGCTGATCGCCGCGGATTCGCCGCTGCTCTGAGGTTTATGGAGCGGGGTGGCTCGGGCCAGCGCTGCGCTCGGGCTCCTGACGGCCCTGCTTGGCGTGGATCGCGAGCGGATGGCGGCGATCGGCTCCAAATATCGAGTCTCGTCCAAAGGGTGCACTGCACTTCAGTAGTGTCCTGTGTTCGGGCTCACAGGTTGGGCTGCAACTGCCATCTTTTTGTGAGTGCCTCACCCCCGTCTCTGTTGAGCGTGGTAAAAACGGAGGCAGTGAGCATGGTTCGGAAATCACCCACCCCATCGACCAGCGGTCGTTCCGCATCCTCGGGCGTGGAGAGGAAGTCCCAGCCCTGGCGAAGCCAAGGACAGCGGCCGGCGATCCGGACATTCCTGGGTTTCGTCGGTTCCGTCAGCCAGGCGGGCGGCTTGCCTTTCCGCGGACGGACGTCCCTCGGCACCTCGGGGACCTGCGCCATCGTCCCGTCATTCCCGATCATGCCCATGAAGACGATATCGTAGGGAGCGGCCTGTTTCTCCCGCCCGTAATAGGCGGCCATGCGGCGGATGGAGTTCAGATCGCCGGTCACGTCGTAGCAATAGGCGGCGATCGCGCCGAACACGGGGTTGAAGTGCTTCTCCTCTCGAAGCTGGGTCGCGAGATTGTCCACCTCGTCGACGGAGAGGTCGCCGGTCAGCAATCGGGAGACCGCCGCGGCTGCGACAGTGGTCTCCTGCGCGCGGCCATAGATGTGGCGATAGCTGATGGCGGCGACGCCGTCGCCATCGCGCAACACCGTGCAGACCAGGTCAGGATAGAACCAGACAGGGGCGAACAGGCCATCCGCGAATTCGAGCATCAGCACCCCTTCGCCGGCGGGGTCGACCGGCGCGAAGGCGGCCTGTTTGCGGCCACGCCCGAGCAGACGGATCGGCATCTCGGACCAGATCTGCCGCACCGGGTCGTTGACGACGAGCCGGGGCTCTCCGAAGCGCAAGCTTCCTGCTCCGGTCCCTATCGTCGGCTCGGCAGCCGACTCCAAAGCACCGCGTAGGTCTTCGGCCTTTTTCCGGCGAGCCTCGCCGGCCGCCAGCGCCTCCAACGCCTTCAGCTCGTCGGCCAGACGTACCGAAAGTTCTTGTTTGCGACGTTTCCGCAGCTTGCCCGAGGCAAGGCGGCGACGGGCCTCGCTCACGCTTTCGACCAGCGACTTGGCGATGTCCGGGAGGCCGGGAAACGCCGCGCCGGTGTCGATGCCGATATGCTTCAGGCCGAACGACACGCCCAATATCGCGGTTCGGACCGCCACGTCCTCGAGCACCGACTTGAAGAGCCCCGGCTCTTCCCCTGGCTCCGAAGCGCCCGCACCCGCCGCTTGGCTCGCGGCGGCTGGAGGCCATGGTTGAAGGTTGGGGTTGGGCGGCAATGGTGGCGATGCCTGATCGAAGTAGATGACCTTGTCGAAGAAGGCGCTGCCGCCGGGGACTAGCGTGAGGTTGTACTGGGCGGCCCGCGCCTTGGCGGCGGCGCGAAGGCCGCGGCCGAGCGATGAGCTGTCAATGATCGTGCCGTCGAACGCCGCCGGCACGCGGCCCCACAGCGCCTCGGCCAGCACGCCGGAGAAGATGCATTTGCCCGGCGCGGCGGCTCCGGGCGCCTTCACCATGAAGGCGCTGGTCGTGTCCTGGCAGGCATTGAAGCGTGCGACCTCGATGTCCGGCTCCAGATGCCGTTTGCGCACGCCGGGCCTGGGCAGGAGGTTGTGAGTTTCGCGGCTGTTGGCGATGGCCCGGCACGCATCGCTGAAGATCGTCAGATGCCGGATGCCATAGGCATAGAGCTGTCGGCGCAGATCCTCGACGAAGATGGAATAGCCTTGGCCGATCGAATCGCTGAGCAGCCAGTAGGTGGTGTCGTCATTGATGCCGGTCAGGCCGTGGCCGGTGAAGGCCAGCACGAAATGGTCGACCGTTGAGCCGATGGGGACGAGCTGGTCGAATGCGTCCTGGAGCGTGGTATCGGTGACCCGGTTCGCGCCCTTGTCGGTCAGGACCATGACGTCCGATTCCGCGAAGCCCGAATGGAGCGCCCATTGGCCGATCGTGTCGGCGGCGACGACCGCTCCGTCGAGATAGGGAAATTCGTCGGCGCCGCCGTCGTCGACCGGCTCGACGCTGCTGACGCCGATGGCGAGGCACTTTCTAGACATGTGCGCCCTCGCGCGCCCGCTGGATCCAGAGGCCTCGCAACCAGGCACACAGCGCCGACAGGACGACCGGTGCGTACCAGCGCAGGGGGCCGGGCCCACGAAGCCGCTCGGCCAGCACGATGGCCGCCACCGCGACCATGGCCGGGGGATGAGCCGCCGGAACGAAGAAGGGAACGAGCATCCAGGCCCAGCAGCTGGCCAGGCACCACCCGCCGAGCGCGGCGCCGAAGACCACGCAGTCGCGATCGGCCGCCAGGCCGAACAGGCCGATCCGCCGCAGCCGGTGGGCGCGATTCTGCGCTGCCTTCTGGAGGGGGCTGGCGCTCCAGACCAGGGCGACAGCCAACGCGGCGAGGCACGCCGCCGGGACGCTGCCCGCCAGCAGCCGCAGCATGAACGCGGCGGCGAGCAGCGGAACGCCGGCGAGCATCCAGACGCCGAAATAGCCGAGCAGGAAGCCCGCTGCAGCGCGGCCTCGCCGCGCGGCGAGGCTCGAGGCACGCACATGCGCCAAGGGCAAGGCGATCAGCGGCGTCATCATCGCCAGCAGCATGATCAGCCATGCCAGCGCCAGCGACGGTGGCGGATTGGTCGCGAGCAGAAAGCGAAGGCCGGCGAGGGCGCTTCCGCAAATCAGCGGCAGATCGGCATCGATATCGAGCGTCGACGACAAGACGAGCGCGGCGCCGGCGACCAGCATCGGGCCCCTGAAAGGCGGCGCGAGCAGGGCCCCCAGCAGCAGCAGGAACCGCGGGAATGGCCAATTCGCGGCGCGGACGGCGGACGGGCCGGACATCAGCCTCTCAGGACGCTGACGCGGTCGATCGTGATCGGCTCCGCGTCGCCGCCGGCGTGAGCCGTGACGATCTTCACGCGCAGATGCGCGGGGTCGAAATCGCCCGCGTCGACGAGGCGCTTCGCCAGATCGGAGATGTCGAAGATCAGCGTGATGCCGTTGCCGCCATGCGGGCGGTCGACCTTCGAGGCGCTGGCGAGGCCGAACAGGGCGGCGCCGCCGGCGACCCGGTCCTCCGGCAGATCGTTGCCGGGCGGGTTGATGTATGCCCGGATGCCGCCCGCGACGCTCGCGCCGCGGATGTTTTCGAGCTTCAGGAAGGTCCGCCCGGCCGCCGCCGCGGTCACCTTCGGCCCCATGGCCGTGACCAGGCTGGTGCCTTCCTGGCCCGCAATTTTCACGGCGGTTTCGACCGGACTGTCGCCGATCGTCACCTTCTCGCTGTTCGCACCGATGACTCTCGGTTCAGCCATGGCTTCGGGACCCTGCGCGACGCCCACCGCCGCTACGGCCGCCGACGGGACCGGCACGCCGGTACCCGCGTGGAGGTCATCATACTCGGGGCAGAACTTGCCGCCCTCGAGCGTAGCGCGCGCGGTGAAGTTTTCCAATCCCGAGCCGTCAACCTTCGGAACGGCGAAGGTGCGGTTCGACGGACCATCGAGCCACTGCTTGCCGGCTTCCATCTTGATCCCGGGGATGGTCATCCACGCAGCCCAGAGCCGATCGATGTTGCAGTGATGGAGCCAGAACAGGGGATCGAGGCCGGCGGTCTCGAATTGTGAGAGGAAGCCGACGCCCGGGTTGACCGGCGTAGCGCCACCGACAAGCACGTGGACCGATCCATGCGGCACATTCTCGAGCTGCCCGCGCACGCCGACCTCGGGATTGGAGAACAGCGTCTTGCTGCCCCCGAAACTGACCGATCCGGTGAAATCGGGCTCCTTCATCGCCGACAGATCGATGTCGGGAATCTGCAGTGCCGGCTCGGCCGCGAGGACCTTCTGTCCGAAGCGCGGAACGTCTTCGAGCGGGTTGCGCGTCTTGTTGTCCGGGAGAAATTTCAGGAGGAATGCATCAGGGATCCTGCGCGCATTCGGATTGGTCGCGTCCAGATAGTTCCAGTAAGGCAGCTTCCACCCCGCTGGTCCTCCGAGCGCGACGATAGTCGCCGCGATGATCTCCTCGAAGCGCGCGAGATAGCCGCGATGCCAGGGAAGAAAATAGAAGGACGAATGCTGGCACTGGTTCCAGGCGATGTCGGTATCGGCGGAGGGTGGCAGCACCGTGTCGTCATCGATGATGCCGAGATCGATCCACAGGTCGCGATCGAACTGGTGCATCGCGGCGAGGTAGCGCCAGCTCGTCCGGTCGGTGATATCCCGCTTCTTGAGCTCGACGATGGCCTTGGCGTACCAGAGCAAGGTGTCGTTCCAATCAGCCCCAAGCTTCCACACGTCTTCGCGCTTGACGGGCATGATGCTCTCCCTTCAATTCTCCAAATATTTCCGTTTAACTTAAAAACAGCGTCAAATAATCCGGGTCCGGCGCGAAAAGAGGGGTGGCAAACCGGAGCTGGGTGTGGAGGAGGCGACTGGATAGTCGAAACTTATGTTTCGTGTGGCAGAAATAGAGCGGACCAGATGATTTTAGGCGCGCGAGTCTTCCGCGCCAACGCAATCTCGCAAGCAAGAAAAGTGTCAGTCCTATCGCGTCACATAAATCAATCTGCAATACTGCGCAATGTCCCATCTGTGAAGATGGTTTGCGCAACTAAAAGTAAAGCGAAGTGCATAGAAGGATGCCAAATCGACTGAGATCTGTCAACTGGACGAGAATCGACGGCACTATATGCCCCGCTGGCACGGAGACTCCGGAGGCGGTGCCGCGGCAATGACGGTGATCCGCGGTCGCCGGGCGATACGGGAAAGGGCTGCGACGGACTCGCAGCCCTCTCCGGATTGCAGCCTATTTCTTGAGGTCCGCCGGGAGCGGATTGCCGAACAGCGAAAGGTACAGCGCCTGCTTCGTGGCGTCGGGCGCAGGGACGTCGGGCGTCGTGTTGAAGGCGTTGCCGCCGACGATGAAGCTGAAATCCGTTCCGCCCACCTGGGCGTTGCCGTGACAGCCCATGCAGCCGCCCATCTGGTATGTGGTGAAATGGCTGCCTGCAGCCACGTAGACGTTCTGGAAATTCGGCGATTGCGGCGGCGGCGGCGTTTGCAGCGGCGGCGTGCCGACCGAGCTTCGCGTTACCAGCGCCGGGTTAACCGGCGGGTAGCGTGTCGGGGCGTTGTCGGCGGCGATGCGGGCCAGGAACTGCTGCAGCGTGTAATCCGTCTCCACGACGATGTTGGCCTGGAAGAAATTGCCGATCTGCCGCGTGCTGTCGGGATCCGTGCTGACAATATCCGCAAAATTGAGCGGCACGACCTGGACACTGACCAGCTTGTAATAGGGCCAGGGGGAATTCAGGTTGTTCTGGGTGTTGTAAGCCGAAATGAGGCTGTGCCAGGTGGCGTTGGCAGCCTGCACCACGGGCGGGATGGGCTCGTAGCGAGCGTCCACGCAGATATTGCCGCCGACCGGCGTGCCGTTCGGCGGATTGCCGGGCGGCAATTCCTGATAGTAGAGGCGCTTGCCGGGAGTGTCGCAGAAGGTGTTGGCGGGGTTCGTCGTCACGGTCGGGGTGGTCGGGTCGTCTTTATAGACGAGGGCGGGCGTGTTGGGCCCGGCCGTGGGGATCACCACCTTGCCGTTGGCGTCCTCCGTCGCCACGCCGTCGGCGTTCACCACATTGCCCGCCTGCTCGAAGGTGGCGAAGATGAAATAGGGTGCCGTCGGCGTCTTCTGAATGATGTGCAGGCCTGCCAGGGCCCACTGGTCCTCTCGATAGCAGGGGCTGCCGCCCGGACCCGGTTCATAGTAGCGGACGGTGGTCATGTGGAATTGGCTGGAGATTTCCCCCTTCGCCAATGGCCGCCACGCGGCCTTCACTTCGACCGTGCCGGGGGGCAGCGTGATCACGGAGCCGGGATCGGGCGGCTGGCCGGTTTGCAGAGCGGCTTTCCATGTCGTGACCCGGTTCGTGTAGGCGTCGCCGGTGAACCACAGGTTGTTTCCGACGATGTAGTCGTATTCCACCTGGTTCGCCTTGGCCAGGAAGCGGATCAGCTGCGGGGCGGTGTTGGGCTGTGTCGCCGCGGGGACGTCGACGATCCCGGCATACATCTGGTCCAGGCCGATCTGGCTGGTTTCATCCAGGTTGACCCAGGCGGGCTGGGTTACGGGGGCCTGGCCGGGGCAGGCGTCGATGACGCCGCCATTGGGGATGGACCCGCCGGAATAGAGGTATTGCGGCGGATCGCTGTAGTTATAGGGGGCCTGCGGGGGGACGGCCTCGCCGTGCGGGGGGACGGCCCCGCTGTTGGCGCCGGGGAATATTTCCACCTTCTGGCGGTAGCTCTCCCACACCAGCGGCGTCGCTCCCGCCTGGCCGAACTTGGCGCCGATGTCCGGCTGGCCGCGCTGCACCGTGCCGTTCAGCTGCGCGGCCGGCCAGTTCAGGGCGATGAATTCCTGCCAGGCGAAGTTGCTGGCTTCGGTCAGGGTGGCCGTCGAGGAGTCCGAGCCGATGTCGCCGGGAAGGTTGGGGCTGATCTGAAGGTTCTGGGCCTGGACCGGCGGCGCGCCGGACAGGACAGTCAAGGCCACGGCGCTGCATCCGGCGGCGACGAGGCGGCTGGCAAGGGAGCGGTGTGACATGACGGGATCTCCGTTGTTTGAGGTCCAGGGACCACGGCGCGCGGCGGACCGGCGGGCTCAGGGCAGGCCGAGCACGACGATCGTGTTCTGCCCCTTCGTCTGATAGGTGCCGTTGTTGTCGCCGGCCGCGACGGCGATGAACTGCTTGCCGCCGGCCTCGTAGGTGATGATGCCGCCGCCGATGGCGCCGCCGACATTCGTCCTGAAGACTTCCGCGCCGGTGCCGGCATCGAGCATCAGGAGGGTGCCGTCCGTCAGGCCGGTGATGACCAGGCCGCCTGCGGTGGCCACGACCCCGCCCAGGGGAATGGACGGCACCTTCACGCGCCAGGCGACGGCCCCGAGCGTCGGGTCGATCGCGTTGATCCAGCCGAACGCATCCGCCACCGGATCGCGGGTGCCGTAGAAATTGGCCCAGCCGAGATAGGGCTGGCCGGCCTTGTAGACCGGGGTCGGGCCCTTGATGGCCTGGGCGCACCAGTCGATGCCGTTCATGTACAGGAGGCCGGTCCCGGGGTTGTAGGCCGGGCCGTTCCACTGCACGGCCGCGATGGGGCAGATCCGGATGCCGGATCCGCCCGGAACCGGGCCGGTGGTGTTCAGGTACTGGCTGACGAGCGGAACCGCCGATACCGGCTCGCCGCTGGTCCGGTCGACCACATGCAGGATGCCGTCCTTGCCGGCCACGGCGGCGAGCTTGCTGCCGTCCACGTCGAACGCCGAGACGACGGACGTGTCCCAGTCGCGGTCATCCGGACCGATCAGCTGGTACCACCATTTCAGGCTGCCGGTCCGGGCATCCAGCGCCACCAGCGAGTTCGTGAACAGATTGGTGCCGGGCCGGCTGGCGTTGTCGAAGTCCGGCCCCGGATTGCCGACGGGCAGCAGCAGCAGGCCCGCATCCCGATCCAGGCTGAAGGTGGTCCACAGCGAGCCGCCGCCATGCTCGATGCTGGCCGGGTTCTTCCAGGTGTTGCCGCCCGTCTCGAATGGCGCGGGAATGGTGTGGAAGCTCCAGATCTTCTCTCCATCCGCGGCGTTGAAGGCCATCATCTCGCCCCGGATGCCGTTGTCGCCACCGGCCTTGCCCATGAAGACCATGTCGTTCCAGATCAGGGGGGCGGCCGTGGCGAACTCGCCTTTGGCGGCGTCCATCACCTGCCGGTCCCACAGCACGGCGCCGGTCTTGGCGTCGAGGGCGAGAAGGCGGCCGTCGGGCGTGCCGCGAATGACGCGGCCGCCGGCGATCGCGGCACCCTTGTTGTTCCCCCCGGGCGCCTTATGGTCCTGCTGCCAGCGCTTCTCGCAGGTCGTGCTGTCGATCGCGAAGGTGGAGGAGCCCGTCGTCGTATAGAGCGTGCCGCCATAGACGATCGGACCGTTCTGGAACGATCCGGTCTGGCCGAGCGAGAAGGAGCAGACCTGCTTGAGGCTGCCGGCATTGCCGGCGTTGATCTGGGACAGCGTCGAGAAGCGGTAGCCCAGATAGCCCTTGTTGAGGGTCAGCCAGCTTTCGGTATCCGTGTCGGCACGGTCCAACTCCGCCTGCGTCGGGCCTTGCGTGCTCGGCTGCTGTGCCGCCGCCGGCAGCCCGACGAGGGCCGAGCCGACGAACAGCAGCGCGGAGCCCGCTGCGACGAGGCGGGCCAGCGCGGCCCGTTGCCGGCACGGAGAGACACTCTGTTTCATCTTTGATCTCCGATGGGGGCTGGGGCTGAACGCAGTGTCCCTGGGAGTGATGCAGGTGCGAGGGCAGCGTGATGCCCGGCCTGGATGAGGCGGGCCGTGGCAGTCGTTGCAACGACCCCTCCGGCGGGCGGAGCGCCCGCCGGAGGGGGCCTGCTACTGCTGCTCCTGCGGCAGCGGTGCGCCGGTGTACTGGTTGACGCGCGGCGCCGGCGCGCCTTCCCGGACCGCCATGGCCGCGCCGCTTGGATTGACCGCCGCCCACCACAGCGGGAGCGACTTGAACGAGAACACCTCGTCGAAATCCGTGGCGAACGAGCCCTGGTCCATCGGCACGTCGCCGAGCCGGTTCTGGAACCACTTCATCCAGCCCGCCGACCCCGGCGCCGGCGAGCAGATATAGGATCCGTTAGGATCCTGCTCACCCTTGTCGTTGCAGAGCAGGAAGCCGCCCGGATATTTCGGGTCGTCGGTGGCAAAGGACGGGAGCAGGAAGCTCACCATCTCGTGCTGGCCGACATTCCACTGCGCGGTGCTGTGGCAGCTCATGCAGCCGGAATCGGGGGCATTCTTGATCGGCTTGCCGTCGACGACGATGTCGTTGCGGCCGCCGTCATTGGGTCCGGACAGGCGCCCGCCCCAGCCGAGCGTCTGGGTGGAATAGAGCGGCGCCTTGGGATTGATCCAGTTCTCCGTGAGCGCGGCGCTCTCGGTCATCGCCTCCGGGTCGTTGCCCCATTGCACGCCGAGCGGCACCATCTTGTCCCAGACGTCGCCCGGCGCCGACTTATCATAGACCAGGGTCATGAACACCCAGCCGGTCTGCGGCGAGGATTGGCTGTCCTTCACGATGATGTCGAACTGGGCGACATAGCTCGGCCAGACCGAAGGCGTGGTGGCCTTGCCGACAGGAATGTACAGCGGCCATTCCTGCGCACCCTGCATGGCATCCCACCAGCCAGTCGGCTGTTTCGGATCGGTGGAGGCGAACATGGCGGCCTTGACGACGATCGCACCCTCGACGAACTGGGCGTTCTCGGTCTTCAGCGTCGGCTTCATCGCCGAACGGCCCCAGAAATGGTCGAGCGAATAGGCCGCGCGCTGGTCGTAATAGGTCAGCACATTGGTGTTGAAGGTCACCCGAAGTCCCGTATCGGGAAAAATCGCGGGACCGAACTCACCGGCCGCATAGGTGCCGTGGATCGATTCGCGCAGCGAGCCGAGCCAGGGCTCGTTATACCAGCCCGCCGTGGCGGCGTCCCAGCTGTCATAATGCATGATGAGGGCACGGGCGTTTTTGCTCACCGCCTGCTTCAGGGCGTCGGCATAGGCCGCGGCATTGGCGGTCGTGATCGGGCCATTGCCGATCGCCTTCTGCCAGGGCGCGTCCTTCAAGGGGTCGGGCGCGGTCGGCCAGTTGTGATTGAGCGAGAAGAGCGGGCCGGAATATTCACCGGCGGGCGGGATCTGGCCGTTGTTGTCCTGGAAGGGATGGGCTTTCTGAAGCACGTCGAGCGTCGGACCGCCACGCAGGCTGAAGGCGGTCTGGGCGTCGGCGCCGCCGGCAAGCGCCAGCGTCAGGAGACAGATCGGCAAGGCGGGGATAATGCGGGAAAGGCAACGCTGCATGACAATCTCCTCAATGTCCCTGGCAACTGGAAGACATTCAGCCGGTTCGGCCGTGTCCGTTGATGTCCATGTCGCATCTCCCTCCCAATCTTCGCTCGGGTGGTTGGCGGCGAGCCCGCTTATTTGCGGGAAGGAGGGATAAGGAAGGTCCGCGGGCCGGAGTGAAGCAATATTATGTTAGGGTAGTAGTACTGAATGTTTATTCGAGTTGGAAAGTATCATTGTTTCTGAAGAACGCAAGCATTTTGGCGTTCTGGCTTTAAAATCCCGTGGATTTTCCCAGATATTGATTTTATTTCGGCGGAATTTTGTGACGTCTATTGGCCGATCATGCGTTGAAGAAGCTGCTCAGGAATGCCGCCGCCTCATCCGAAAGGCCGACGATCTTGTTGGTGGCCTGGCGATAGAATTTGAAGTTGAGCTCGGTCCCGGGCTGGCCGTCGGTCCAGTCGGTGAGGGGCTTGAGCTCGCTCCGCCCCAGCGGCCGCGTGGCGAGGGCGGTGCGCCGGATGGTGACGCTCACGCGCGGCGTCTGCCGGGCGATGCCGGGGATCTTCGTGACCGCTGCTGCGGCGGTGACGATGCCACAGGCGACCAGGCCCCGCCCGCCCTCGGTCTCGCTCGCGAACACGAACACCGTGTCGCCCGCGGCGATGTGCTTGCCGCCATACATCGTCTTCTGCGCGGTGAAGGCGAAGGTCTCCGCCTGCGGGTCGCTGATCTCGGCTTTGATCGCGAAGACCATGCGTCTCCTCGCCGGGCTACCCGCGCTTGTGCCCGTACAGCGCCTTCGGGTCCTGCAGCACCGGCAGGTCGGTGTGCCAGGCGCCGTCGCGCGCCACCCGGAAGAAGCAGCTGCGCCGGCCGGTGTGGCAGGCGACGCCGGTCTGGTCGACCCGCAGCAGCACCGCATCGCCGTCGCAGTCCAGCCGCAGCTCGACCAGGTGCTGCACCTGGCCGGAGGTGTCGCCCTTGCGCCACAGCGCCTGGCGCGAGCGCGACCAGTAGCAGACCCGGCCGGTGGCCATCGTCTCCGCCAGCGCATCGCGGTTCATCCAGGCCAGCATCAGGATCTCCCCGCTGTCATGCTGCTGGGCGATGGCGGGAACCAGCCCGTCGGCGTCGAACCGGACCTCGTCGAGCAGTTGTTCCGCGGTCATGCCGCCGCCCGCAGCCGGTCCAGGCCGGCCTCCAGATCGGCGATCAGGTCGGCCGGGTCCTCCAGGCCGACATGCAGCCGCACGCCGGGCCCCTCGGCCTGCCAGGTCGTGGCGCTGCGGATCTTCTCCGGATGGGTCGGCAGGATCAGGCTCTCATAGCCGCCCCAGCTGGCGCCCATCTGGAACAGCTCCATGCCGTCCAGCATCGCCGCGACCTGGCCGCCGGAGGCCGGCTGCAGCACGATCGCGAACAGGCCGGAGGCGCCGGTGAAGTCGCGCCGCCACAGCGCGTGGCCGGGATCCTGCGGCAGGGCCGGGTACAGCACGCGCGCCACCTCCGGCCGGGCCTGCAGCCAGCGTGCGATCTCCAGCGCGTTCTCCTGGTGCTGGCGCAGCCGCACCCCCATGGTGCGCAGGCCGCGCTGGGCGAGGTACAGGTCGTCCGGCCCGGCGCAGTGGCCGGAGGTCACGGCGAAGCTCTTCAGCTTCAGCCAGACCGATTTCTCGCGGGCGCCGACGATGCCCATCATCGCGTCGGAATGGCCGACCATGTATTTGGTCGCGGCGTGGACGGTGACGTCGACGCCATGGCCGAAGGCGTCGAAGCCGAGTGGCGTGGCCCAGGTGTTGTCCAGCACGGTCAGGACGCCGCGCGCCCGGGCGGCGGCGGCGATCGCCGGCACGTCCTGCACCTCGAAGGTCAGCGAGCCGGGGGATTCGAGATAGACCAGCCGGGTGTTGCCGCGGAGCAGCGCCTCGATGCCGGCGCCGGCCAGCGGGTCGTAGTACTCGACCTCGACGCCGAAGCGGGCCAGCACCGTGTCGGCATAGCGCCGGGTCGGACCGTAGGCGCTGTCGGTGACCAGCACATGGTCGCCGGCCTTGACGAAGGCGGTCAGCGCGACATTGACCGCGGCGAGGCCGGAGGAGACGGCGACGGTGCCGTACCCGCCCTCCAGCGCCGTGACCGCGTCCTCGAAGGCCTCGCTGGTCGGGGTGCCGACCCGGCCGTAGCTGTAGACGCCGTGCTCGAAGCCGGCATGGGCCGCGTCCATCGCCGCCACCGTCGGCCACAGTACAGTGGAGGTGTGATAGACGGGCGGATTGACCATGCCGTGATTCTCACGCGGGTGGCGGCCGGCATGGGCGAGGATGGTGGCGGGGCGGCGGGACTTGGACATGTCGGGTCGCTGTCAGTCAGTGGCGGCGTGGTCCGTCAGCGCTGACTGACGGGGCCACCATCTTTCGGCCAGCCGGGCGGGCCGGTCAAACCCGATCCGCGCAGGGCGGGCCCGCTTCGCCGGCGACGCCGGTCTCGATCCGGTTGAGGCGAAGACTGTGTTCGCGCAGCACCTCCTTGACCTCGGTCAGGTCGGACCGCATGCCGCGAAGGAGTTCCAGGATCAGGCTTTCCGCGTTCTCGGTCATGGTATGATCCTAGCAGAGAGCGTGTATGGCTGGCGAGCCGATGCCGGGAAAGCCGGCGCCCCTGTCTCCGAAGTAACACCCATCCTTCGCTCTGCGATGCGATGGTCACCGCAGCCGTCCACAGGGACGGGGTGACGCGGAGCGGATGATGGATATGACGGATCTCAAGCCGACCTGCCGGGTGGTCGGGGCCGGGAAGCGGTTCACCGGCAAGCAGGCACTGTCCTACACGTCCGGGATCTCGGCCGAATCGGCGGGGGCGACGGGGATCCATCTACAACTCGTCACCCTGCCGCCGGGCGGCCGGGCCAAGGCGCATCGGCACGAGGCGCATGAGACCGCGATCCATGTGCTGAGCGGCGAATCCGGCATGTGGTTCGGCGACCGGCTGGAGCCGCATTTGATGGTCCGGGCCGGGGACTTCCTCTACATCCCCGCCGGCATGCCGCACCTGCCGTACAATCCGAGCCCGACCGAGGCCTGCGTCGCGGTGATCGCCCGCACCGACCCGAACGAGCAGGAGAGCGTGGTGCTGATGCCCGAGCTCGACGGCCTCCATCCCTAGGGGCCGTCGCGCCCGAGCGCCAGGCTCAGGATTGCGTGATCGTAACCGAGACGTTGCCGGGCAGCGTGTCGTGGTGGGAGCCCGACTGGGTCTGCACGTCCGACACGTTGTACCCGTCGAGATAGTTGATGGTGTCGACCCAGACGTCGCCGGCCTCGAAGAGGCATTGGTGCTGATGGACGTCGAACGATGCCACCGAAGCCGCGGCATTCTCCTGACCGAAGATCTGAAATCCGGTCGCCAGGCCGGCCGTATAGGTCGACACGACGGTCACGCCGGCGCCGGCGGGCAGAGGAATGGTGCCGGCCGGAGCCATGACCAGGCCTTCGATGGCGGTCGCGGACAGCAGGAGGTCTTTCGTCGTCCCGTTGTTCACCGTCGTCAGCAGGGCGTTGCAGTCGAGGCCGGTCTGCGTCCATTGCTGGGCCTGCGAGCCCTGAGAGACGGGCTCGAGCACGACGGTGGAGCCGTAGGGATCGCTCGTGTTGGTGACGGTGAGCGCCTGCCCGGTGAGCTGGCTGACGATCGTGCCGTTCGAGATCTGCCAGAGCTGCGCGGCGTTGCCCGGCTGCAGCGTGTCGATGATCAGGGCGTTGTTCTCGCCGATGCTCAGGGCGAGGGTCGAGTTGCCGGCGCTGACGAGCCGGCCTTCGGAGGTCAAGGACCAGAGCTGCCAGAGCGCGACATTGCTGTTGATCGAGTCGACCTGGAGGGTCGAGCCCGGCGCCGGCGAAGTGCTCTCGACCATCAGCACCGGCGCTTCATCGGTTTCGAGGGTGGAGGCGAGGAAATAGAGCTGCATCATTCGATCCTCGGGAAAACGACCGTTGAAATCCGGATGCCGGGCGAGTGCGCCGGCAAGGGAAGCCGTCCGGCGGCGGAAGGCTATGGGACGATCGATGCGAGAATCGAGAACAAAGTCTTATGAAGGCCGCGTCGCGCCGTCGCTACTCGACGTGCTGCTCGATCACCTCGAGGAAGGCGCCGGCATAGCGCAGCAGCTTGGCCTGGCCGACGCCGGGGATGGTGGCGAACTCCGTCATCGAGCGCGGCCGGGCATGGGCCAGCTCGGTCAGGGTCGCATCGTGGAAGATGACGTAAGGCGGCACGCCCTGCTCGCGCGCCAGCTCCAGCCGCCGCGCCCGCAGTGCCTGGAACAGCGAGGCCTCGGCCGGGTCGTCCGGCAGCGCCCGCACGGTGCGGCCGCCCGACTTGCCCGCTGACTTGCCGCGCGCCACCCGCTTCACCGCCTCGCGCCGCAGCTGGATCTCCTTCTCGCCACGCAGCACCTCGCGGCAGTCCGGCGCCAGGTGCAGCCCGCCATGGCCCTCGGTGTCGACGATCAAGAGGCCGGCCGCCACCAGCTGGCGGAACACCGACTTCCACTCCTGCTTCGACAGATCGCGGCCGATGCCCCAGGTGCTGAGCCGGTCATGGCCGAGCTGGCGCACCCGGTCGGTCTCGGTGCCGGTCAGCACGTCGATGACATGGCCGACGCCGAAGCGCTGGCCGGTGCGGTAGACGCAGGACAGCGCCTTGCGCGCCAGCTCGGTGCCGTCGAAGCCCTCGACCGGCTCCAGGCAGGTGTCGCAGTTGCCGCAGGGCTGCGGCAGCACATCGGAGAAATACTCCAGCAGCACCTGGCGGCGGCAGCGCACCGTCTCGCAATAGCCGAGCAGGGCATCCAGCTTCTGCCGGTCGATCTGCTTCTGCCGTTCCGGCGCGTCAGACTCGGCGATCAGCCCCTGGATCTTGCCGACATCCTGGATGCCATAGGCCAGCCAGGCGTCCGACGGCAGCCCGTCGCGGCCGGCGCGGCCGGTTTCCTGGTAGTACGCCTCCAGGCTCTTCGGCAGGTCGAGATGGGCGACGAAGCGGACATCGGGCTTGTCGATGCCCATGCCGAAGGCGATGGTCGCGACCATCACCACGCCGTCCTCCTTGAGGAAGCGGTCCTGGTTCGACGCCCGCACCTCGCGGTCCAGCCCGGCATGGTAGGGCAGGGCCTCGATGCCCTCGCCGCGCAGCCATTCCGCCGTGGCCTCGACCTTGCTGCGCGACAGGCAGTACACGATGCCGGCCTCGTTCGGATGCTCGCGCCGGATGAAGGACAGCAGCTGCGCCTTGGGATTTTCCTTCGGCACGATGCGGTAGCGGATGTTCGGCCGGTCGAAGCCGGCGACGAAGACGCGGCCGTTCTGCAGCTTCAGCCGCTCGGCGATGTCGCGCCGGGTCGGGCCGTCGGCGGTGGCGGTCAGGGCGATGCGCGGCACGCCCGGATAGCGTGTCGCCAGCGTGTCGAGCTGCAGGTATTCCGGCCGGAAGTCGTGGCCCCATTGCGACACGCAATGCGCCTCGTCGATGGCGAAGAGGGCCAGCTTGCAGTCGTCGAGCATGTCGAGCAGCCCATCGGTCAGCAGCCGCTCGGGCGAGACGTAGAGCAGGTCCAGCTCGCCGGCCCGCATCGCCCGGGCGATGTTGCGCGATTCGCCGGGCGGCAGGGCGGAGTGTAGCGCCGCGGCGCGGACGCCGAGCTGGCGCAGCGTCTCGACCTGGTCCTGCATCAGCGCGATCAGCGGCGACACCACGACGCCCAGCCCCGGCCGGACCAGCGCCGGCACCTGGTAGCACAGCGACTTGCCGCCGCCGGTCGGCATCAGCACCAGGGCGTCGCCGCCGGAGATCACCTGGGCCACGATCTCGGCCTGCTCGCCGCGGAAGGCGGTGTAGCCGAAGACGTCGTGCAGGACGGAGAGGGGGTCGCGGGGCATGGACCGCTTATAGCGGCCCGACGGGGCCGAACCAAATGCCGTTTACGATCGGCCTTTTGACCACAACAGGTTGTGGTTCAGGAGCGATATCGCCTCCAGGCCTGCGACGGCCCGAAAGTCTCAGGCGGGGGCCAGATTGGGGCTGGCCGGCGCCTGCGTCGGCACCTTCCGTCGCCGTGCGGCCAGCAGGATGCCGAAGCCGACGATCGTGGTCAGCACCGGCATCACATACATGATCGGCACCAGCTGCAGCGAATCGCGGGCCACGCCGGCGACGCTCATGGTGGTGGCCTGCACCGCGACGACGCCGATGGCGGCGATCAGGATGCGGCGGCTCAGGCCGCGGCGGTTGTAGTCGCCGCTCAAGAGGACGCCGAGGCAGAGCACGACATAGGCGAAGGGCAGCAGCGGATCGGTGATGCGCTTGTGGCCCTCCATCACCAGCCGGCCGTAGTTCCGCATGTCGCGGGGCGAATTCGGATCGGGGTGCAGCAGGTCGGGCAGGAACCGTTCGGACGGGGCGCGGTAGCTGCGGGCCAAGTCCTCGGCGCCGGGGGTGTTCAGCGGCACGGTGTAGCTGTCGAAGGCGACCGGATCGACCTTGCCGGTCTTGCGGTCGAGCTGCTGGATCACGCCCTTCAGGGCCACGATCCGCGGCCCGTCCTCGCTGTCCTCGACATAGCCGCGGTCGGCGATGATGGTGATCGGCTGGTCCTCGTTGTCGGTGCTGTGCACCAGGATGCCGCTCAGGTCCCCGGTCACCGGGTTGCGGTCGCGCACGAACACCGTCTTGCTGTCGCCGATGGCGTTGAACTCGCCGGTCTGCAGGAAGGCGGCCGAGACGTCGGACTGGGCCATCGCCGTCAGGTCGCGGAATTCGCGATTGGCCACCGGCCAGAAATACAGCGTCATGCTGTAGCTGAGGCCGGTGATGATCAGCCCCATCACCAGGCCGGGCACGGCCAGCCGCAGCTGGCCGATGCCGGCGCCGCGCATGACCAGCAGCTCGCCGTCCGACAGCATCCGGTTGTAGACGATCAGGCAGGCGGCCACGACGCCGACCGGCAGCACCGCGATCAGGAACTCCGGCATCGACAGGAAGACCAGCTCGAGGAACAGGCCGACCCCGACGCCGCCATCGACGATCATCTGGATCAGCCGCATCGAGGTGGTGAGCATGATCGCGAAGACGAGAATCACGGTGGCCAGCGCCGTGGCGACCGCGATCTGGCGGAACATGTAGCGGCTGAGGAGCGACATGGCGCCACGATATACACGAGCCGCAATGCTTCGGCCATGTTGCCAAGCGTCGCGGCGGTGATCCAGAATGCCGCGTGTCGATAAGCACGACAAATCAACGCGCCACGGCGCCCGAAAAGACCAGGGAAGCTGCTGAAAATGCTCAAGAACATTGATCCGATCATCACCCCGGATCTGCTCGCCGTGCTGGCCGGCATGGGGCATGGCGACGACCTGGTGATCTGCGACACCAACTTCCCGTCCCGGTCGGTGGCGCAGCACACCATGGTCAAGGCGCCGATCGAGCTGCCGGGCGTCAGCGCCGCGCGGGCGGTGCGGGCGATCCTGTCGCTGATGCCGCTCGACAGCTTCGTCGACCATCCGGCGCGACGCATGGAGGTGGTGGGCCAGCCGGACGAGATCCCGGAGGTGCAGCGCGAGGTCCAGGCCGAGATCGACCGGGCCGAGGGCCGGTCCTGGCCGATGGGCTCGGTCGAGCGCTTCGCCTTCTACGAGGACGCCAAGAAGGCGTATGCCGTGGTCCGGGCCGGGGAGGGGCGGTTCTACGGCTGCTTCCTGCTGAAGATGGGCGTGATCCCGCCGAAGTAGGACCGGACCCATGACCTCGCCGAAGATCGCCGTCCAGGGCGTGTTCGTCGCCGACCTCGCCTTCCGCGCCGCCCGGCTGCCGGTGATGGGCGAGACCCTGCTGTCCAACGGCTTCAAGCTCGGCCCGGGCGGCAAGGGCTCGAACCAGTCGGTCGCGGCCGCCCGGGCCGGCGCCGACGTCGCCTTCATCACCAAGCTCGGCACCGACCCGTTCGGCCAGATGGCAAGGAGCCTCTATGCCGAAGAGGGCATCGATGCGGCCCATGTGCTGACCGATCCGGAGCGGCCGACCGGCGCCGCCTTCATCTTCGTCGACGGCAAGACCGGCGAGAACGCGATCATCATCGAGCCGGGGGCCGCGGCGGCGCTGACCGAGGCCGAGATGGAGGCGGCGGCGCCCGCCATCGCCGCGGCGAAGGTCTTCGTCGCCCAGCTCGAGCTGCCGCTGCCGGTGGTGCGGCGCGGGCTGGAGATCGCGCGGCGGCACGGCGTGACCACGATCCTGAACCCGGCCCCGGCCATGGCTCTGCCGGACGACCTATACCCGCTGGTGGACTACCTGACCCCGAACGAGACCGAGGCCGAGAGCCTGGTCGATTTCGCAGTCGACAGCGGCCAGCAGGCGGCGCGGGCGGCGGAGGTGCTGCTGGACAAGGGCGTCGGCACGGTGATCGTCACCCTGGGGGCCAAGGGCGCCCTGCTGAAGAGCCGGTCGGAGACCGCGCATGTCCCGGCCTTCTCGGCCGGGCCGGTGGTCGAGACAGCGGGGGCGGGCGACGCCTTCAACGGCGGCTTCGCCCTGGCCCTGGCCGAAGGCCGGCCAGTGGCCGAGGCGGTGCGCTTCGGCTGCGCCGTCGCCGGCCTCTCGGTGACCCGCCCGGGCACGGCACCGTCGATGCCGCGGCGCGACGAGGTCGAGGTGCTGCTCCGCCAGTCCTGATGCCGTGCTTCGATCGCCGACATTCAAAGCGACTCGAGAAGTCTGCGCGCCGCCACCACATCGGCGCTTTGAAAGCTGCTGTCGAACTGCTGGTAGACCGCAGCCAGCTGCGCCATCGCGCCGTCCCGACGGCCGGTCTGCAGGCTGAGTTCGGCCAGGCTGGTCGCCGCGCGAAGTTCGAAGCTCAATGCACCATATTGGCGCGCGACCCTCACGGCCTCTCGAAGGACCTCTTGTGCCTTCGGCATGTCTCCTTCGCGCCATCGCAGCATGCCATGGAGGCGAAGCAATTCGGCAGTGCACCAGCGTTCACCGCGATCCTCCGCATAATCCAGGGCCTCCTCAACCGCAGCGCGTGCGGCATCGATACGGCCGTGAGGTAAAGCCGCCTGCGCAAGCATCGCGAGATGAATCGGGAAATGAATTTTAAGATCGCGAGCTCTGAATTCGTCGATTCCCTCGCGCATCCTGTCGATTGCATCACTGTCGCCGTCAGTGGCGTCGATCGTGGCTTGATAAAAGCGCACAAATGGCGGCCAAGTGTCGACCTGGCAAAAGCTGGTTTGTGCCGCAAGCATCCTCACCTGATCCTGCGCCAAGTCGAAAAAGCCGCACCAGATCGAAACTGAAATTGCTCCCAGTCCCAATGAATGCATGTGAGAAATTTTGTGGTCGATCGCGGCTGCTGCTGCGACGCCTTCCTGCGCGACACTGAGTGCTTGATGATGCTCGCCGATGACCCACAGCATGGGGCCGAGATAAGATCGGATTCCGACGAAGCGATCGAGCTGAAACCGCGACGTTCGTGATCGGTTGGCGACCATCGCATGTTCGCGAGCCAGGAGCCTCAAACCCGCAACAGCGCTCTTGATCTCGCCGCAATAAAAACGGTTGATCAGTTCCAGCCGGGTGATATCCGGTGCCGCGGAGTGCTCGCTTTCAGCGTCGATGATACTGCGGAGCCCGGCAAGCATCGACACCGCTTCGCGATGGCGGCCCGCGAACGTCTTGGCGCCGACCCAGCCGATCGTCGTTCGAAGCCGATACTCGACTTGCCCGAGGTCTTCGGCAAGCCGCAGGGCTTCCTGCCAGGCCGTCTGCACCTCTGGACCAAGGTTGCCGGAGAAGTTCACGCTTTGAGCATGCGCCGCGACCAGCTTCATTCTCAGCATCGGACGGAGGCTGGGCAGGCTGTCGAGGGCATCCAGTGCTTTCCCGACGCGCGTCCGAATTTCGGAGATCGAGGAAAGCTCACCCCACAGAGGAATGGCGGCGGCGGTCACCCGAACCCCGAGTTCCACGTCGCTTCCGTCGCCGAAAGACCAGTCGATCGCCCGGCGCAGGTCGATCCCCCAATGACCGTAGCGCGCCGTCCAATCCTCCCTGGTCCGCCAGTCCCATTCGATTTCGGCCTGCTCGAACAGTTCCAGCAGGTAGCGCGCATAGGCCGCCATGGCCGTCTGCTGCTCTCGATTGGACCGAAGGCGTTCTCCGGCAAAGCTGCGCGTGCTGTCGAGGAGGCGGTAGCGCCGGCGTCCGGCATGGTAGCTGACAGCCAGCAGCGATCTGGCCGCAAGGCTTTCCAGCCAGGCCGCGACGTCCTCCACCGCCGCGAGATGGCTGCATACGCCGACCGCATCTTCCAGCACGAATGTGCCGGTGAAGACTGACAGATGGCGCAGCAGACGGGCTTCGTGCTGCGGAAGCAGCCTGTAGCTCCAGTCCAGCGTCGCCATCAGCGTCATATGGCGGGGCGTCGCGGCGTCCCCCTGCGACGCCAGTGGTTCGAAGCTGTGCTCCAGCAGGCTGAGCAGCGCGGCCGGGCCATCGACGGACAGCCTTGGCGCCGCCAGCTCGATCGCAAGCGCGATGCCGTCGAGGCGGCGGCTGATGGCGGCGAGCACTGGCAGGTCGGTCTGGTTCAGCCGATAACCATGGATCTCCGCGCGTCGCACCAGGAGCTCCACGGCCGGAAAGCTCATCGCCGCCGCGGTGTCCGCTTCGCTCCCCTCGGACGGGCAGCGAAGCGGTGCGAGGCGATAGGCGGACTCCCGCCGGCACCGCAGCGGCTCGCGGCTCGTCGCAACGATCAGAAGCCCGGGCAGCGCATGATTCAGATGGTCCGCAACGGCCGCCGCGACGCTCAGCACATGCTCGCAATTGTCGAGCACCAGCAACATGTCCCGGTCGCGCAGCGTTTCGACAAGCCCGGCGAGGACATTGACGAGATTGCTGTCCAGCCCCAATGCAATGGCAATTGCCGGCGCGACGAGATGCGGATCCTCGATCGCGGCGAGGTCGACGAAGCACACACCGTCTTTCAACCGCGCGCGGACGTGCCGCGCCGTGGCAATCGCAATGCTGGTCTTGCCGACGCCCGCCGGCCCCACGACCGTCAGCAGCCTGGTCTCCGCGAGCGTGTCGACGATCTCCGCCGTGATCTCGTCGCGCCCGATCAGCGCCGGCACGACCGGCAGTTCTCTCGCAGCATCCGGGAGAACCGCCTCGACGGGCGGGCCAAGGACGCGCACCGGCGCGACGAACCGGTATCCGCGGCCAGGCACCGTTGCGATGTAATTCAAATCGGGCTGACCCCGCGGAAGGGCGCGCCGCAGGGCGGCGATATTGACCTTCAGATTGGCCTCGTGGACGAAGAGATTCGGCCACGCGAAGCGGATGAGCTCGTCCTTGCTGACGAGATCGCCGGGCCGCCGCACCAGGGCGTGCAGCAGATCGAGCGCACGGGATCCGACATGGATCGGAACGCCACGGTGCAGCAGCAATTGGCGATCGGGAATGAAACGGCATTCGCCAAAGCAGAAAATCCTGCCGTCAGTGCTGTCTGACCAACCCATGATCCCTGCAGCCCCCAATGCGGGCTTCGCGATTGCGGCCGCACCGCCGGATCGCTTCTTCCCTTCCTACGACCGCTGACCGGACTCGCAGTAAAGCAATTCCGCGGCCCGCCCCATTTCGATTCTTTTACCGTTTTTTACCACTCGAGAGCCGCCCCCGGTGCTAGTCTCTAGCCTATTGTCCTAGCCCAGAAGACTGGCCTGCGAGCTCTGGCAGGCGCCGGTCGATCAAGCAAAGTCTCGCATCTCGCAGACGTGGCTGCAAACGCGGCCATGCGGTGCGCATGCCTGCCTCGAAATGACGGGAATTCGGATCAAGACAAGGCCGCGAATACGATGCCGCGATCCAGCAGCACCCTGACGCTTTCGGATGCAAAGCGGATGCTCGAGGCCGGCGAGGCCAAGGCCGCCGGCATCGGCATCGCCTACAACATCGCAGTGGTCGATGCCGGCGGCGCGCTGATCGCCTTCACCCGGCAGGACGGTGCCCTGATCGGCAGCATCGATCTCGCCATCGGCAAGGCGGTGACGGCGCGGATCTTCGACAAGCGCACGTCCGACCTGGCGGCATTGGCGCAGCCCGGCGCGCCGCTCTACGGGATCGAACAGAGCAATCGCGGCAGGGTCGTGATCTTCGGCGGCGGCCTGCCGGTCCGGATCGAAGGCAACATCGTCGGCGCGGTCGGGGCGAGCGCCGGCACGGTCGAACAGGACATCGCCGTGGCGGAGGCGGCAGCGGCCGCGGTCAGCGCTGGTTGAACTCTCGAGAATACGGAGAAGCACATGAAGGCGGCTCGCATACTTGAGTATCACAAACCGCTCGTCCTGGAGGACATCCCGGTTCCGGAGGTCCAGGCGGACGAGGTGCTGGTCAAGGTCGAGGCCTGCGGGATGTGCCGATCCGATGTTCTGCTGGTTGACGGATTTTTCCAGGGCTATGGCGACATCCCGCCGCCGGTGATCCCGGGTCACGAGATCACCGGCACGCTGGAGAAAATCGGCAGCGTCGTGCCAAAGGCAGCAGGCCTGGAGGAAGGCGACCATGTTGTGGTCGCGCCCGGCTGGGGCGACGGCGTGTGCCGCCACTGCCAGGTCGGCAACACCCACATCTGCCCCAATGTGCGCTGGCCCGGCTTCGGCACCTATGGCGGGTTCGCGGAATACATCCCGGTTCCGGCACGCTATGTGATCAAGGTGGCGAAGCACCTGAAATTTGAGGAGCTGGCGCCGCTCACCGATGCCGGGCTGACGCCATATCGCGGCCTGAAGAAGATCCGCAATGCCGGCGGGCTGGGGCCCGACCGGGTGATCGGCGTGTTCGGCGTCGGCGGCCTCGGCGCCTATGCGGTCCAATATGCCAAGCTGCTCGGCGCCGGCGCGACCGTCGTCGCCTTCGCCCGTAATCTCGACAAGCTTGCGATCGCGAAGAAATACGGCGCCGACCACATCATCAGCGTCAAGGGCAAGTCTGCCGACGATGTCGGCAAGGAGCTGAAGAAGGCCACCGGCCAGAACAAGCTCGACGCGATCATCGATTGCGTGGGCGCGCCGGAGATGGTGCAGCTGGGGTTTGCCCTGCTGGCGATCAGCGGCCACTACGCGGATGTCGGCTTCGTCGGCGACCGCATCGACGTCCCGCTGTTCCCGCGCGTGTCGGGAGAACAGACTTTCCATGGCTCCTTCTGGGGCAACAACGCCGACCTGAGCGAGGTCATGGCGCTCGCCGCCGAAGGCAAGATCCAGCACACGATCGAGACCATCGGCTTCGAGCAGATCAACGAGTACCTGAACCTCCTGCGCGACAACCACGTCGTCGGCCGGGCGGTGGTCAGGTTCTGACGGCCTGAACGAGCAAGAACCAAGGGAAGAAGACCATGACCCAGCATGTTCTGTTCATCGTCACCAATGCAGCCGTGATCGGTCCGCACAGTCGGAAGACCGGCTTCTTCTTCGCCGAGGTCGCTCATCCCTTCGACGTGCTCGACAAGGCGGGGATTGCGGTGGAGTTCGCCTCGCCCGCCGGGGGATGGACGCCTTACGACGCGTATGACGAGAAAGACCCCGCCCAGAAGGAGTTTCTCGAGAGCAAGGCCTTTCGCCGGCTGAATCACAGCCGCAGGCTGTCCGAAGTGGATGCCGCCGACTACGACGCCATCCTCGTGCCTGGCGGCCTTGGCCCCATGGTCGACATCCAGCGCAATGCGGCCGTCCAGCATGCCATCGTGCGTGCCTGGAGCACGGGCAAGCTCGTGACCGCCGTTTGTCACGGGCCGTGCGCGCTGCTTGGCGTGGACCTCGGTGATGGCACGCCCTTCGTGCGCGGCAAGAAGCTGACGTCGTTCTCGAAGAAGGAAGAATACGACTACGCCCGCGATGACGTGCCCTACGAACTCGAGGACGCGCTGAGGGCAGAGGGTGCCGAGTACGCGTCGGCATCCAACTGGCAACCTCACGTCATCGTCGATGGTCGCCTCATCACCGGCCAGAACCCCGCCTCGGCGGGACCGCTGGCGAAAGAGCTGCTCGCGGCCCTCAAAGGGTGAGCCCGCATGACGCGATCGCCGGCCAAGATCACGGCCGTCCTGACGGCTCGCCCCGGCAAGGCTGCCGAGCTGCAGGCACTGCTTGTCGCCATGGCGCCGCTTTGCCGGGCCGAGCCCGGCAATCTGCGCTGGGATGTCTGGCGCGACCTGCCGCATGGCGAGCGCTACGTGCTCGACGAGTTGTATCGGGACGCTGCCGCCGTCGAGGCGCACCGCCAGACGCCGCATTACCAGGACTATCTGGTCAGGATCCCCGAGCTGGCCGAGCGGATGGCGTGGGTGCTGGAGGCGGTGGAGGTCAGGTAGCCGGCCGGGCAACCTGACGCTTCTCCCGCTCCGGCGGCTTCCCTGGATGGGATAGGAGACAGAGGATGATAGAGGTCGTGCAGGCTTTCGATCGCGAGCGCATCGCGGAGCTGCCGACAGATGATGCGTCGGCGCTCGAAACCAAGCTGACGACGGCGCGCGCCCGGTTCCAGGATCGTGCGGCATGGCTGCAGCCGCACGAGCGGATGGCCGTGCTGCACAAGCTCGCCGGCCTGGTCGAAAGGCAGCGTGAGACGTTCGCCACGCTGATCGCGCGCGAGGGCGGGAAGCCCTATTCGGACGCGCTGGTCGAAACGGACCGGGCGATCGACGGCATCCGCAATGCCGCGGACCTGCTGCGCATGCGGGGCGGCGTCGAGATCCCAATGGGCCTCACCCGCGCAAGCGAGAACCGCCGCGCCTGGACCGTCAAGGAGCCGATCGGCGTGGTGGCGGCGATCTCCGCCTTCAACCATCCGCTCAACCTGATCGTGCATCAGGTCGCGCCCGCCATCGCCACCGGCTGCCCGGTCATCGTCAAGCCGGCCATGGCGACGCCGCTCTGCTGCCTCGAGTTCGTGAAGCTCGTGCACGAGGCGGGCATGCCCGATGGCTGGGTGCAGACGCTGCTTCCCGAAAGCCGCGATCTTGCCGAGGCCTTCGCGACCGACGCCCGTGTCGCCTTCCTGAGCTTCATCGGATCGGCGCAGGTAGGCTGGCGGCTGCGCTCGATCCTGGCGCCCGGAACCCGCTGCGCGCTCGAGCATGGCGGCGTCGCGCCCGTCATCGTCGACCGGAGCGCCGATCTCGACGCGATCATCGAGCCGATCGTCAAGGGCGGCTATTATCATGCTGGCCAAGTGTGCGTCTCGGTCCAGCGCATCTATGTGCATGCCGAGCTCAGGCAGGCCTTCATCGACCGCCTGGCCGCGCGGGTCGAGCAGTTGCGCGTCGGCGATCCGACCCGCGCCGACACCGAGGTCGGCCCTCTGATCACACCTCGCGAAACGGAACGGGTGGAGAGCTGGATCGACGAAGCCGTGACCGGCGGCGCGCGCCGGATCGGCGGCGGACGCCTCAGCAAGACGACGCTCGGGCCCGCGATCCTCGTCGAGCCGCCGCGCGACGCCAAGGTCTCGACCCACGAGATCTTCGGGCCGGTCACCTGCGTCTATGGCTACGGCGAGATCGACGAGGCGATCGCCGCCGCCAATTCCCTGCCGGTCGCGTTCCAGGCGAGCATCTTCACCCGCGGCCTCGAGGTCGCCCTGGATGCCGCCGAACGGCTCGACGCCTCGGCGGTCATGGTGAACGACCACAGCGCCTTCCGCACCGACTGGATGCCTTTCGGCGGCCGGCGCGAATCCGGCTACGGCGTCGGCGGCATTCCCTACACGGCGCATGAGATGACTGCGGAGAAGATGATCGTCTTCAAGCGATAGAGCCGGCTGTCCGCTCCGCCGTGCCAAGGCTGGATAAATACAGAGCCACAAGACCTGGAGGGAAATCATGTCCGACGACCCAACTGGAGACAACGGATCGGCAGGCACCGATCGCCGAAATGTCCTGCGTGCCGCAGGCGCGGCCGCGATCGGTGGATTGGCAGTCGCGGCCCAGGCGGCGGGGTCCCGTGCTTTCGCCGACAACGCTGCCGTCGCAAACCCGGTTGCCGCTGCAGGAGCACGTGACACGGCACCGCTCGGTGCGCGGCTTCAGGGCGTGCAGCATTTCGGCCTCACCGTGCAGAACATGGACCGCGCGTTCGAGTTCTACACCGAGGTGCTCGGCGGCAACGAGGTGATGCGCGACGGCGATTTCCAGGGCGAAAAGATCCACAACACGCTGTTGACCGACCAGGAAATCGTCGCGCGGGAGCGAGGGGTCAATCCGCGGACGATCGGCGTGCCCGACCTGAGGAGTGGCGGGCAGCGCCTCGACGTGCGTTTCGTGCAGTTCGACAATGTCGTGATCGAGCTCCTGCAGTACCGCGATGCCCAGCAGCCGATGGGCGGCGGGGACAGCTGGGCTGAGCCACGTGACCATATGAGCCCGGCCTATCCGCGGTCGATGCACATCTGCTTCTACATCCGCGACGATGTCGACTTTAACAAGTTCATCCACGACCTCGAGGCAGAGTCGGCACGCCGCGGCATGACCCAGGTGAAGGCCAACCGCGTGATCACGGTGACGTCGGAACAGGAGCGCCTGGCCGCCCCGCTCGACGCCAACACCAACAGGATCACGGAAGGCAAATCGAACGGATGGTCCCTGATCTATTGCAAGGGGCCGGAGGGCGAGCAGCTCGAATTCGTCCAGGCGCTCGGGCCGGTGAAGAAGACCTTCGAGGATGCCATGGCCGCCCGCCGGCGCCTGCTCGCCGCGGCCGGAGGCTGACAGGCCATGTCCAGGACGACGCGCCCGGGTGTCGGGCTTCCCGTGCTTGCGGGCCTTGCCTGCGTCGCCGGCGCGACTTCGGCGATGGCGCAGGATGGACCGGGCAAGGGTTATTCGCTGGTGCCGCTCGGCGCCTATTCGATCGTCGCGGAGGTGCGGGCAAAGCCCGGCAAGGAAGCCGAGCTGCGCGCTGCCACATTGCCGCTTGTCGCACTCGTCCGGAGCGACCCGAAGAACTTGGTCTATTTCCTGCAGGAAGACCGCGCGGTGCCCGGCCACTTCATCTTCTACGAGATCTTCGCCAATCAGGCTGATTTCGAGGCCCACAACGCGATGCCCTATGTGCAGGACTGGTTCACCAAGCTGCCCGAGCTCGCCGATGGCGGCGTGAAGGTGATGAAGATGGAGATCCTTGCGGGACCTCCTGGATAGGGGCCGCGAGGCGCGGAGCGCGGCATAGCCATCACGAAGGGAGGCAGGGATGCTGGACAAGGCCTATCGCGGTCAATGCGCCGCCGTGAAGGTGCATTGCACGAATGAAGCGGAGCGGCGCAAGCGCGGCCTGACGCTGTTCGCCCTGGCGCTCGGCAGCTTCTGCATCGGGACGTCCGAGTTTGCGAGCATGGGGATCCTCCAGCTGTTCTCGGCCAGCCTCGGCATCGATCTGCCCACGGCGACGAATGCGATTGCGGCCTATGCCTTCGGCGTCGTGATCGGGGCTCCGCTGGTGACGCTGGTGGCGGCGCGGCTGAACCGGCGGACGCTGCTGCTGTGCCTGATGGGACTGTTCATCCTCGGCAACGTCCTGTCGGCGGTCGCCACGGATCTCGGCATGTTCGCCCTGGCGCGCTTCATCAGCGGCATGCCGCAAGGGGCCTATTTCGGCGCCGGCGCCGTGGTGGCGTCCTACATCGTCGGCCCCGGCCATGCGGGAAAGGCGTTCGCGCTGGTCATGACCGGGCTGACGGTCGCGACGATCATCGGCTCGCCGCTGGCCACCTTCCTCGGCCAGACTCTCGGTTGGCGAAACACCTATTTCACCGTCGCCGGGCTTGCCGCGCTGGCCTTCCTTGCCTTGTGGGCCTGGGTGCCCCGGACCGAGGCGCTGCACGGCGGGCCCGTGGTGCAGGAGCTGGCCTCGCTGCGCCGGCCGGCCGTCTGGGCGATGATGCTCGTCGCGGCGCTCGGCGTCGCCAGCATCTTCGCCGTCTATACCTTCATCGGCCCCTTCGTCACCGACGTGGCGACGCTCGATCAAGCCTGGATCCCGGTCGCGCTGGCGCTGTTCGGCCTCGGCATGACCGCGGGCAACCTGATCGGCGGACGGCTTGCGGATGCCTATCCCGCGCGGGGATTGGTGGTGGGCTTCGGCAGCGCCCTGGTCGTCCTCGCGGTGCTGGCGGCCGGCGGCAGCACCGTGTGGGTCCTGATGCCGGCGCTGTTCGGCGTCGGCATCACCATGATGATCGCCATCCCGACGATCCAGGTGCGCCTGACCGGCTTGGCCCCGGAGGCCCCCACGCTGATGGGCGCCATGAACCTCGCGGCGCTCAATGTCGCCAATGCCATCGGCGCCTGGGCGGGCAGCCTGACCATCGCCGCCGGCTACGGCCTGCTCTCCGCCGTATGGGCGGGCTTCGGGTTGACCCTTCTGGGTCTTCTCGTCTTCGCGCTGACCCTGCCGAAGGCACATCAGCTCGCGCCAGCATGACCCGCCATGGGACGCACGCGAGGCGGCGGAAAGAGTTAGCTTGGGCGGTGCGCGGCATAGACTGACGAATTGACGCCGGACGATGCCACGCGCCGGCAGGAGCACAGGCCGGGACGGAGGTCACACCATGGCGATCAGCGACGATCGGCGAGAGCAGACATATCCGACGCTTTCGGCTCTCCAGATCGGCACGGCCCGACGCTTTGCGAGCGGTGAGCCGTGCCGCTTCGGCCCAGGAGATGTCCTCTATGAGATCGGGACCCGCAACGTTCCTGCCTGGCTGATTCTCGAAGGCTCGGCCGACGCGATTCAGCGCGGCGCGGCGGGCAAGTCGTCCGTGATCGCCACCTACGCACCCGGCCAGTTCACCGGCGAGACCAACCAGCTGTCGGGGCACGCGACCCTGGCATCGGTGGTCGCGGGCGATCAGGGCGTGCTGGCGATACCCTTTGATGCCCCACACCTTCGGGCCCTTGTCATCGGGTCGGCAGATCTCGGTGAAGCGATCATGCGCGCCTTCATCCTCCGGCGCGTATCGCTGATCGAGGAAGGGCGGATCGGCGGCGCAGGGTCGGTTCTGGTTGGACGCCGGGATGCCCCGGACATCGTCAGGCTGTCCGGATTTCTGACCCGCAACGGCTATCCCCACGCCATCATCGCTGCATGCGAGGCCGAGGGGCGCGAGCTGGTCGAACGGCTCGGCATCGCGTCTGAAGAGCTGCCGTTGATGATCTGCCCGAACGGCACATTGCTGAGAAACCCGAGCGATGCGGATGCCGCATCCTGTCTTGGCATCATGCCGGATCTCGATCCGGAGAGCGTCTATGACGTGGCGGTGGTCGGGGCGGGGCCTGCCGGGCTGGCCACTGCCGTCTATGGGGCATCCGAAGGACTGTCCGTGCTGGTTTGCGATTCCCGCGCCTTTGGCGGCCAGGCGGGCGCATCCGCCCGGATCGAAAATTATCTCGGCTTTCCGACCGGCATCTCCGGGCAGGCGCTTGCGGGCCGTGCCTTCAATCAGGCGACGAAGTTCGGCGCCGAGCTCGCAATCCCGCTGACCGTCGGAAAGCTGTGCTGTCATGGAGACGATGCGGACGCTCCATTCTCCCTCGAGCTCAGCAACGGATGCATTGCGCGGGCGCGGTCCATCGTGATCGCGTCGGGAGCGCGCTACCGCCGGCCCGATGTCCCCAATGTCGACGAGCTGGAAGGGGCCGGCGTTTCCTACTGGGCATCGCCGATCGAGGCGCGCCTCTGCGCCGGAGAGGAAGTCACCCTGGTCGGCGGCGGCAACTCGGCCGGCCAGGCCGTTGCGTATCTCGCGCCGCAGGTCAGGCACCTGCATCTCGTGGTCCGGCGGCCGCTCGAGCAGACCATGTCCCAGTATCTGATCGACCGGATCGCAGCATTGCCCAATGTCGAACTCCATGTGGGCAGCGAGATCGTCGGCTTGCATGGCGATCGAGAGACGGGTCTGACCGGCGCCACGTTCCGCGATGCCCGAACCGGCGATACCGAGGAGTGCGCGTCGCGCCACCTCTTCCTGTTCATCGGTGCGGATCCCAATACGGGCTGGCTCGACGGCTGTGTCGCGATCGACGGGAAGGGCTTCGTGCTCACAGGGGACCGCAGCGGCGAAGGCGAGCGGCTGCCGCTGGAAACGAGTTGCCCCGGCATCTTTGCCGTTGGCGACGTCCGTGCCGGCTCGACCAAGCGGGTCGCCGCCGCCGTCGGTGAAGGTGCCGCCGTCATCGCGCAGATCCATTCCTTTCTGGCGCGAAACGTCGGACGCGCGCTGGGTATGGGGCATTAATCCGCCATCGCCGGAGTTCGGTTTCGGGGCGCTGGAGCGATGCAGAATGTCCGGTCCGGACGGATCAGGCCCGCGACGACGGCGCTTTGGCGCGACTCGCGCCGACTATTATTTTATGCAAAATGAAGTCGAAATGCCTAAGAAATACTTCAGTAATTGATGAGTATTGATTCCTGTTTTTCTGCATAAATTCTTATTCTTCTCCGAGAGACGTGGTAGCCTGGCAGCAGAGGCTCAGAACCGTCCAAAGAACGGTGGCGTCTGGGGGATCCTTTCCCTGGAGGAGGAGACGATGGCTTCAACAAATTCCTTGGATGGACTGCTTGACGGTGACGGTTTGCTGGGAGGGTTGCTGGGCGGTCTGCTCGGCGAGGATGGTCTGTTGGGCGGCGTCCTCGATGGCGTCGGCGGCCTGCTCGGCGGTGTTCTCGGGGGTGTCGGTGGCCTGCTCGACGGGCTCCTGGACGGGCTGCTCGGCGGCCTGCTGGGCGGCGGCCTCAACGGCTTGCTCGGCAATCTCCTGGGCGAGCTCGGCGATGCCGGCGGCCTGCTCGGCGAGCTGCTCACCCCGGATCTGATCGGCGGGCTGGTGTCCGGGCTGCTCGGCAATCTCGGCGGGCTCTTGGGCGGTGCGATCGGCGGCGTGCCGCTCGACGACCTGCTCGACGGGCTGTTCGGCGACGGCGGCCTGCTCAGCCCCGACGGGCTGGTCGGCGGCCTGCTCGGCGAGGATGGGCTGCTGACCCAGCTGGTCGAGGTGGTGCAGGGCTCGGGCGACCTGATCGGCTCGCTGCTCGCCCCCGACGGCCTGCTCGGCAACGCGGCCGACCTGGTCGGCGGCATCGCCGACAGCCTGCTGGGCAGCGACGGGCTGATCACCAGCCTGATCGGCGGCGTGCTCGGCGATGTCGGCGGGCTGTTCGACGACCTGACCGTCACCGGCATCATCGGCAACCTGCTCGATCCGGACGGCCTGATCGGCGGCATCCTGGCGGATCTCGGCGTCGGCACCGACATCGGCGAGATCATCGGCGGGATCTTCGCCCAGCTGCCGGGGCTGGACGTGCTCGACGGGCTGCTGACCGACGGCATTCTCGGCGGGCTGCTCGGCGGCGTGCTGGGCCCGGACGGCAGCGGCCTCACCGACCTCCTGCTCGGCGCCCTCGGCAGCCTGCCGCAGGATGCGCTCCTGGCCAACATCGCCGACAGCGGCGGCGTGTCCGGCCTGCTCGACAGCGTGCTCGGCGGCGCCGTCGGCGTGCTCGACACGCTGCTCGGCGACCTGCTCGGCGGGGCGCTGAGCGGCGCCCTGCAGGAAGGCGATGGCGGCCTGATCGGCAACTTCTTCAGCGAGTTCGGCATCCTCGGCGGCGACCAGGTCGGCCTGCGCGACGCGCTCGGCGACGGGCTGGTCGGGGACGTGTTCAACACGCTCCTGGATGTCGGCGTTCTGGTGGCCGGTGGCGAGGTGATCAAGGTCGCCGGACCGCTCGCCATCGCAGGCACCGTGGCCGACCTCCTGGCCGGCGACGGCGGCCTGCTGCACGGCGTGGTGCCCGAGGCGGCGCTCCCACAGATCTTCGGCGAGGACGGCGTGCTCGGCGCCGCGCTGGAAAGCCTGGTCGGCGGCGTCAACGGCCGGGAGGGCCTGCAGGCCGTGCTCGACATGACCGTGATGAACATCTCCGACGTGGTCCAGGACCTGAAGGAGGTGATCGCCGAGTTCCAGGACATCGGCATCGCCGTGCCGCAGCTCAACGCCCTGATCTCGCTGGCCGGGACGCTCGAGGAGGTCGCGGAGACGTCGGCGCAGGTGTTCACCGATCTCCATGGCGCGATCCGCGACGTCAATGGCATCCGGGTCGGCACGTCCGGCGCGGACACGATGAACGGCTGGCTCGGCGACGACCAGCTCGACGGCGGCGGCGGCAAGGACCAGCTCTCCGGCGGCACCGGCGACGACTTGCTGAAGGGCGGCGGCGCCGGCGACAACCTCAAGGGCGGGATCGGCGACGACATCCTGGTCGGCGGCGCCGGCACCGATGCGATGACCGGCGGCGGCGGCGCCGACACGTTCCGCTTCACCGCCGCGTCGGAATCGGCGGCGGGCGTGGGCCGGGACTTCGTCACCGACTTCATCCATGTCGAGGGCGACAAGATCGACCTGTCCGCGATCGACGCGAACACCAGGCTGGGGGCCTTCGGCAACCAGGCCTTCACCTTTATCGGCGCCCAGGCCTTCCACAATGTCGCGGGCGAGCTGCGATTCGCCGGCGGCATCGTGGCCGGTGATACCAACGGCGACGGCAGGGCGGATTTCGAGATCTTCGTCCGCACCCACGGCGCCCTGGTGGCGGACGACTTCGTGCTCTGACCGGCCTCCCGGTCCGGCCGGCCGCGCGGTGTTCATCACCGCGCGGCCTCTTTCATGAGCGGTGCGGATCCGGATCGTGCCGGTTGACGGCCGCGTCCCGGCCGCCTATCTCAATCCTCATGAGAACACCACGGACGAACCTGTTGGCGGCGCGTCGAACGCCGCTTCAAGCCCGGGGCTGCTGATCTCGGGGGCAGTGCCCCCGCAGGCCGCAGCCGCCCCGTCGTCCGTTCTCGCCTTCGCCGCATCCGGCGACCCGTTTCCCAGCCTCACCAGAATTCGCGCCCCGGCCGTCATGATGCGCCGGGCCGCACCGAACCCTCCGGGCACGATCCCGGAGCGGTCGTCCAGAAGAAAGGAAACTCGGCATGTCCCGCAGCAGCCTGCCCAAGCGTCCGGAGATCCACGTCACCGCCGGCGACTATGATCGCCTGGCGGCGCTGGCCGACGCCGCGGCGGACGCCTTCCCCGCGGTCGCCGATTTCCTGGCGGACGAACTCGACCGGGCCCAGATCATCGAGGGCGCCGCGGCCAAGGGCGTGGTCCAGATGCACTCGACCGTCGCCTATCGCGACGCCGCGACCGGCGAGGAGCACACGGTCACCCTGGTCTATCCGGAGGAGGCCGACATCGAGGCAGGCCGGCTGTCGGTGCTGACCCCGGTCGGCGTGGCGCTGATCGGCCTGCGCAAGGGCCAGACCATCACCTGGATCACTCCCTCGGGCAAGCCGCGCAACCTGACCGTGGTCCGGGTCGAGCCGGCTGTCCGCCCCAGCTAGCCCCGCAGCCCCGCTACCAGCCCGGCCAGGTCGTCCATATGCGGGCAGATCAGCCGGGCGCCGGCGGCGCGCAGCCGGTCGGCATGGCCGTCGCGGATGTGACGGCCGCCGAGGAAGCCGATCACCGTCATGCCCGCGGCGACGCCGGCGGTGGTGCCGGGGACGCTGTCCTCGATCACCAGGCACCGGCCGGCGTCGACGCCGAGCTGGGCGGCCGCGTGCAGATACAGGTCCGGCGCCGGCTTCGGCCGCGCCACCGCTTCCGGCGTGTAGACATGCGCGCCGAACAGGCGGGTCAGCCCGGCGATCTCGAGCGAGCGGCGGACCCGGCCGGCATGGCTGTTCGAGGCCACCGCCATCGGCAGGCCCAGGCCCGCCAGCGCCGGCTGCACGCCGGGGATGGCGTCGAGGCTGAGCGCCAGCGCGTCGTCGATCACCTGCGCCATGCGCGGGCCGATGTCCTCCGGGAACACCGTGCCGAAGCGCGCCGCCACCTGGCGCACGATGTGCAGGTCCGGCGTGCCGACCAGCTGCTCCACCAGCTCCTCGACCGGCGCCTGCGGCTCGTAATGCGCGATCAGCCCGGCCACCGCCCGGCAGGCGATGAACTCGCTGTCGACCAGCACCCCGTCGCAATCGAAGATCACCGCCGCGATGCCGCCGGCCGTGGGGGCGGGCGCGGCATTCCGCACGGGGTCGACGGTGTCCATCACATCCTTCTCCATCCGGTTCCGCCGGTTGCGCTGGCGGGGCGAGTCACCATAACGTACGACAAAGCAAAGACGCCGCGCGACAGCAGCGCGGCGACGGGGGAGGTACGGACGTTGCGGGAGCCGATCAAGCACGCCTTCATCTGGCCGGCTTTTCTGGTCGTGCTGCTGGTCGGCATCTTCCCTCTCATCTACTCGCTGACGATCAGCTTCCAGAGCATGCGGCTGGTGCCGCCGCTGCCGCCGCGCTTCGTCGGGCTCGACAACTACGCCTCGCTGCTCGCCAACCCGCGCTTCTGGGCCACCGTGCAGACCACCGCGACCGTCGTCTTCATCTCGGTCTCGGTGCAATACGTGCTCGGCTTCGCCGTCGCGCTGGCGCTGCATAGCAAGATTCCGGGCGAACGTCTGTTCCGCGTCGGTTTCCTGCTGCCGATGCTGATGGCGCCGATCGCGGTGTCGCTGGTCGGCCGCATGCTGTTCCATTCCACCGTCGGGCCGATCAACGACCTGTTCACCCAGTTCGGCCTGCCGAACCTGCCGTTCCTGACCGACGCGACCTGGGCGCTGGGCACCATCATCGCGGTCGAGGTCTGGCAGTGGACGCCCTTCGTCATCCTGATGATGCTGGCCGGGCTGCAGAGCCTGCCGCAGGACGTCTACGAGGCGGCGCAGCTGGAGAATGCCAGCGCCTGGCAGCAGTTCTGGGGCATCACCTTCCCGATGCTGCTGCCGATCTCGGCCGCGGTGGTCTTCATCCGCATCATCGAGGGCTTCAAGATCATCGACACGGTCTTCGTCCTGACCGGCGGCGGCCCCGGCGTGTCGACCGAAACCCTGACCCTGTTCGCCTATCAGGAGGGGTTCAAGAAGTTCAACCTCGGCTACACCTCGGCGCTGAGCTTCCTGTTCCTGATCGTGATCGTCGTCTTCGGCACGATCTATCTGGCGATCCTCAAGCCGCATCTGGAGAAGCAGCGATGAGGGATGCGCAGCGCGGCGGCATGAAGCGCGGCCTGATCTTCCTGCTGTGCCTGGGCTGGTTCGTGGTGACGCTGTTCCCGATCTACTGGACGCTGATCACCTCGTTCAAGCCGCCGACCGCGGTCAGCGGCGGGCCGACCTATCTGCCCTGGATCGACTTCGAGCCGACGCTGCAGGCCTGGATCGACGCGTTGACGGGCGTCCGCGGCAACTTCGTCACGCCCTTCGTCAACTCCACCCTGATCGGCCTGGCGGCGACGGCGCTGTCGGTGGCCCTGGGGTCGATGGCGGCCTATGCGCTGGTCCGCTTCCCGTTCAAGGTCCGGCTCCTGGCCGGAATCGCCTTCGCCGTGGTCGCGATCGGCGGTTTCCTGCTGCTGGCGAACGTCCTCGGGCTGAAGCGGGTGCCGGCGCTGGGCGGCGCGCTGGTGGCGGCGCTGGCGGTGTCGATCGCGCTCAACGCGTTGCGCCTGCCGGGCCCGGTGCTGGGCAATGACGATGTCGTGTTCTGGTTCGTCAGCCAGCGCATGTTCCCGCCGATCGTCACCGCCTTCGCGCTGTACCTGCTGTATTCCGAGATCGGCAAGGCCGGGTTGCCGCTGCTCGACAGCTTCTGGGGCATGACGCTGTGCTACACCGCGTTCTCGCTGCCGATCGTGGTCTGGCTGATGCGCGACTTCTTCCAGGCGCTGCCGGTCGAGATCGAGGAGGCGGCGCTGGTCGACGACGTGCCGCGGTTCCGCATCTTCCTCGAGATCGTGCTGCCGATGGCGCGGCCCGGGCTGATCGCCACGTCGATGATCACGCTCAGCTTCGTCTGGAACGAGTTCCTGTTCTCGCTGCTGCTGACCGCGGGAAGCTGGCAGACCCTGCCGATCATGCTGTCGGGGCAGAATTCCTACCGCGGCGACGAATGGTGGGCGATCTCGGTCGCCGCCATGATCTCGATCGGGCCGATGATGGTGATGGCGATTCTCCTGGCCAGGCTGATGCGATCAGGCCTGCTGCTGGGCAGCATCCGATGATCGCGAAACAGGGAGGAACAACAATGAAAACCATGCTTCTCGCCGCCGCCGGCGCGCTGGCGCTGACCGCGGCGCTGCACGGCCCCGCCGCCGCAGCCTGCGACCCCGACTATTCCGGCGTGACCCTGACCGCGGGGTCGCAGACCGGGCCGTTCATTGCGCTCGCGCTGCAGATGGCGGCCAAGACCTGGGAGCAGAAGACCTGCGGCGAGGTCAATGTCGTCGAATTCCCGTTCGGCGAGCTGTACCCGAAATACCTGACCGCGATGACCGCCGGCGAATCCACCTTCGACGTCATCACCTTCGCCCCGGCCTGGATGCCGGACTTCTCGCCCTATCTGTCGGAGATGCCGGAGTCGGTGCGCCAGGGCAAGGACTGGGAGGACATCGCCCCGGTCTATCGCGACCGGCTGATGGTGTGGGACGGCAAGCACCTGTCGCAGACCATCGACGGCGACCTCCACACCCTGTCCTACCGCAAGGACCTGTTCGACGACCCGAAGGAGAAGACGGCGTTCAAGGCCAAGTACGGCTACGACCTGGCCCCGCCGAAGACCTGGAAGGAATATTACGACATCGCCGAGTTCTTCACCCGGCCCGACCAGAAGCTGTGGGGCACGGCGGAGGCGTTCCGCCGCGGCGGCCAGCAGTTCTGGTTCTTCTTCACCCACGCCGCCAGCTACACCAACGACCCGCAGAACCCGGGCAGCATGTTCTTCGACCCGGAGACCATGGACGCGGCGGTGAACAACCCCGGCTGGGCCAAGGCGCTGGAGGACTACATCAAGTCGGTGAAGTTCTCGCCGCCGGGCGCGCTGAACTTCTCCTCCGGCGACATCCGCACCGCCTTCTCCGGCGGCCAGGTGGCGATGAACTTCGACTGGGGCGACACCGGCGTGATCGCGTCCGACAAGGACCAGAGCAAGGTGGCCGGCCATGTCGGCTCGGCCCTGACCCCGGGCTCGACCGAGATCTGGAACCACAAGACCAAGGCCTGGGAGAAGTTCGACCAGCCGGTGTTCTCGCCCTTCATGGCCTTCGGCGGCTGGCAGGCGGCGGTGCCCAGTGCGGGCAAGAACGTCGAGGCCGCCTGGAACTACGTCGAGTGGGTCTCGAACCCGGAGAACAGCGGCATCGCCACGGTGACCGGCGGCTCCGGCGTCAACCCGTACCGCCTGAGCCATTTCGCGCCCGACCGGTGGCTGGCCAAGATGACCAAGGAGGAGGCGGACGAGTACCTGGCGGCGCAGCGCGGCAGCCTCGAGGCCAAGAACGTGGCCCTCGACATGCGCATCCCCGGCTACTTCTCCTACACCGAGGTGCTGGAGATCGAGCTGTCCAAGGCCTTGGCGGGCGAGACCTCGCCGCAGCAGGCGCTCGATTCGATCGCCGAGCAGTGGAACAAGCTGACCGACGAGTTCGGCCGCGACACCCAGCTCGCCGCCTATCGCGCCTCGATGGGCCTGCCGCCCCTGAAGAAGTAGATCGGACCCGCCCCGCCGCACGCCGCGGCGGGGCGATGCCCGCGTGCTCGAGACCCAAGGACATCATGGCCCGCGTCAGACTCGAAGCCGTCACCAAGAGCTATGGCGACGTGCCCGTCATCCCGTCGCTCGACCTCGAGATCGCGGACCGCGAATTCGTCGTGCTGGTCGGCCCCTCGGGCTGCGGCAAGACCACGACCCTGCGCATGATTGCCGGGCTGGAGGCGGCGAGCGGCGGCACCATCCGGATCGGCGACCGCGACGTCACCCAGCTGCGCCCGGGGCTGCGCAACTGCGCCATGGTGTTCCAGAACTACGCGCTCTATCCGCACATGACCGTGCGCGAGAACATCGGCTACGGCATGAAGGTGCGGGGCGAGCCGAAGGCGGCGATCGACGGCAAGATCAAGGATGCGGCGCGCATCCTCGGCCTCGATCCCTATCTCGACCGCCGGCCGAAGCAGCTGTCCGGCGGCCAGCGCCAGCGCGTCGCCATCGGCCGCGCCATCGTCCGCGACCCCGACGTGTTCCTGTTCGACGAGCCGCTGTCCAACCTCGACGCCAAGCTGCGGATCGAGATGCGGGCCGAGATCAAGGCGCTGCACCGGCGCCTGCGGACAACCATCGTCTACGTCACCCACGACCAGGTCGAAGCCATGACCATGGCCGACCGGGTGGTGGTGATGAACCAGGGCCGGATCGAGCAGGCGGCCGAGCCGCTGACCCTCTATGAGCGTCCGGCCAACCTGTTCGTCGCCGCCTTCATCGGCGCGCCCAGCATGAATTTCCTGCCGGCGACGCTGGCCGGCGACGGCCTGCGGCTGGCGGACGGCACCGTCCTGCCGGTGCCCGCGGCCAAACGCGCGGCCCTGGCCGGGCGCGACGGCCTGGCCGTCACCATCGGCCTGCGACCGGAGCATGTGGCTGGTGGCGCCGCCGGTCCGGTGACGCTGCCGATCCTGCCGCGGGTGATCGAGCCGCTCGGCGCCCACACCCTGATCCTGGGCGAGGTGGCGGGTGCGAAGTTCACCGCCCAGGTCGACGCCCATTTCCCGGCCCAGCCGGACGAGCCGACGACGATCAGTCTGGACCCGGAGCGGCTGCACCTGTTCGAGACGGAGAGCGGCCGGGCCGTGGGGCCATAATCCAGCCACTCAGTCCAACCATATAGTCGAATCGTATAGTCGAGTCATAAGGGGGAATGAATGAATTCTGTGCGTCGGGGGCTTCTGCTCCTGCTGACTCTGGCCGCCTGCGTCCCGACGCCGGCGCCACCCCCGGCGCCACCCGCACCGCCGCCGCCCTCCGCCATCATCGATTCCGCCGCGCTGCTGCAGGATGTGCGGGTGCTGTCGGCCGACGACATGGAAGGGCGCGGCACCGGCAAGCCTGGGATCGAGAAGGCCCGCGCCTATCTGGCCGAACGCTTCCGGCAGGTCGGGATCAGGCCTTTCGGCGCCACCTACGACCAAGCCTATTCCGGCCGCAGCCGGCGGGGCGTGGAGGTCAGCGGCACCAACCTCGTCGGCTATCTGCCGGGCACCGGTCAGGAGCAGCGCTACCTCGTCGTCACGGCGCATTACGACCATCTCGGCATCCGCGGCGGGCGCATCTACAACGGGGCGGACGACAATGCTTCGGGCACTGCCGCGTTGCTCGCCCTGGCCGAGTATCTGGGCAAGCACCCGACCCGGCATCCGGTGATCTTCGCCGCCTTCTCGGGCGAGGAGCTGGGGATGATGGGCAGCGAAGGCTTCGTCAGCTCGCCGCCGGTCCCGCTCTCTGCCATGGGGGTGGAGATCAACATGGACATGATCAGCCGCAGCAGCCGCAACGAGGTCAGCGTCCTCGGCACCTGGCACTACCCCTTCCTGCGGCCCTTGCTCGAACCGCTCTCCGGCAAGGCGGGGGCGCCGGAGCTGGCCTTCACCCACGATGCGCCGGAGCCGAAGGAGGAGGACTGGACCCTGCGGTCCGACCACGCCCCGTTCCACCAGGCGGGCATCCCTTTCGTGTGCTTCGGGGGCGAGACCCATGTCGATTATCATCGGCCGACCGACGATTTCGAGCGGATCAATCCGGTGTTCTATGTCCGTGCGGTCGAGATGATCACCCGCGCCGCGGCAGTCCTGGATGACAGGCTGGACGAATTCCCCGCCCGGAAGATGCCTGATCGCATGCAGGCTGCCCGTCAGGCCTTGGGCTTGCCGTAGACCCCGCGCAGGAAAAAATCCCAGATCGCATAGACCAGGGCCGCGCCCCACAGGAACAGCCACAGCCGGTCGCCGAGCCACAGGAACTCCGCGGCCAGGGCAGCGATCAGGAAGACGACGATCAGCAGCCGGACCCAGAGGGGTTCGAGCCAGGGATGGGCTTGCGGCGTCGGCATCGTCTCCAGCGTCCGGCAGGGCAAGGGCGGGGAGAGTGGCATGGAGCACCCCCGGCATCCAGCGGCGTTTTGCGCCGCGCCCGGCCGCGCTATGGTCGGGCCGGACGACACGAAAGGGCTGGCCGATGCCGAAGATCATCCTCGACTGCGACGTCGGCATCGATGACGCGCTCGCCATCCTCTGGCTGGCCGACCGGTCGGGGGTGGAGATCGCGGCGCTCGGCAGCGTCCACGGCAACGCCCATGCCGAGACCGCCGCGGCCAACGCCCAGCATGTCTTCGACCTGGTCGGGCTCGGCCATGTCCCGGTCGCGGTCGGGGCGGCGGCGCCGCTGGCCCAGCCGGTCAGCATCAGCGGCCATGTCCATGGCGATGACGGCCTCGGCGGCCACGGGCCGACGGCGCCGCTGCGGCCCTTCGTGGCCGAGACCGCGGCCGAGCAGCTGGTCCGCCTGGCGCGGGCCGAGCCGGGCGCCTGCACCATCCTGGCCACCGGGCCGCTGACCAACCTGGCGCTGGCGCTGCATCTCGAGCCGGATCTGCCGCGGCTGGTCGACCGGGTGGTGGTGATGGGCGGCGCGGTGACCGTGCCCGGCAACATCACCGCCGCGGCCGAGGCCAACATCTTCCACGACCCGGAGGCGGCGGAGGCGGTGTTCGCCGCGTTCTGGCCGGTCACGCTGGTCGGGCTCGACGTCACCATGACGGCCTGGCTGGGCGAGGCCGAGCTGGCGCGGATCGAGGCCGATTCCCGGCCGCGCGGGCGCTTCGCCTGGTCGATCCTGCAGCATTATGTCGGCTTCTATCACGCCCGCTACGGCATCCGCGGCTGCGCCCTGCACGACCCGGCGGCGGCGATGCTGCTGCTCGACCCCGGCCTTGCCGACTACACCGACTGGCCGGTCCGGGTCGAGCTGAGCGGCGACCTGACCCGTGGCATGACCCTGGCCGACCGTCGCGGTGTTCCCGAGGAGCAGGGGGCGGCCGCGCGGCCTCCCGTCCGGGTGGCGACCCGGATCGACCGCGACCGTGTGGTCGGCGGATTCCTTGATGGCCTGCTGCGCTGACGCCAGAGAAGTCGACCCGCGCTCTATTCTTGCCGATTGTCCCGATACATCCGGTCGAAGCCTGCCGGCCATCCGGCTGTCGGGCGGCGCGCCCGTTGCCGAAAGAACCGCCAACCCGGTGCGCGAGGAATGGTCGGATGATTATTCCGAAAGCACGCGGCTCAGCTCACTTTTGATTGAAATACCATATCCCAGTGGTTGGGCGACCGCGGCAAACCAAAAAAGCCGTGCATTCATCCATGATGTTCCATTAAATGACCCTCCCCCGGCAGCGTGCTGCCGGGACGATCTTGCGGTTTCGCCCCGGCGAATGCCGGGGCAAAAAGGGGAGGTTTCATGAAGGTTCGTACTCTGCTGGCAGCGGGGGCTGCGGTCGTCGCCATGGCGGGCTTCACCGCCTCGGCTCAGGCCGGCGCCACGTTTGATGCGGTCAAGCAACGCGGCTTCATCCAATGCGGCGTCAACACCAGCCTGGCCGGCTTCGCCCTGGCGGACAGCCAGGGCAAGTGGACCGGCATCGACGTCGACACCTGCCGCGCCCTGGCCGCGGCGGTGTTCGGCGATGCCGAGAAGGTCAAGTTCACCCCGCTGAACGCCCAGGTGCGCTTCACCGCGCTGCAGTCGGGCGAAATCGACGTGCTGGCCCGCAACACCACCTATTCGCTGTCGCGCGACACCTCGCTGGGCCTGACCTTCACGGCGACCAACTTCTATGACGGCCAGGGCTTCATGGTGAACAAGTCCCTCGGCGTGTCGAGCGCTAAGGAGCTGAACGGCGCCACCATCTGCGTCCAGCCCGGCACCACCACCGAGCTGAACCTGACCGACTGGTTCCGCGCCAACAAGCTGGACTTCAAGCCGGTCGTGATCGAGAAGCTGGAGGATGTCGAGGCCGCCTTCTTCTCCGGCCGCTGCGACGCCTACACCACCGACGCCTCGGGTCTGGCCGGCACCCGTGCCGCCAAGGCGCCGAAGCCGGAAGACTACATCATCCTGCCGGAGATCATCTCCAAGGAGCCGCTGGCGATCAGCGTCCGCCAAGGCGACGACCAGTGGGCGGACATCACCCGCTGGGTGTTCTTCGCCCAGGTCCAGGCCGAGGAGAGCGGCGTCACCAGCGCCAACATCGACAGCTTCGCCGATTCCCCGGACCCGACGATCCAGCGCCTGCTGGGCAAGACCCCGGGCATGGGCGAGGCGCTCGGTCTGCCGGAGACCTGGGCCTACAACGCCATCAAGCAGGTCGGCAATTACGGCGAGATGTTCGAGCGCAATGTCGGCGAGAAGACCCCGCTGGGCCTCAAGCGCGGCCTGAACGCGCTGTGGACCCAGGGTGGCCTGCAATACGCCCCTCCGATCCGGTAACCAGGACGATGCCGCCGACCCCGAAACGGGTCGGCGGCTTTGTTTCGGGGCCTGGGATCCTTCGGGCCAAGAAGAAGCGACAGGGCGGTTTGAGCGAGGTGTGACGCAATGACCATGGACGTTGCCGCGGCAGGAACTGCCGTGCGCCGTGGATCCGCAATCAACGACCCCAGACTCCGAGCGATTTTCTACCAGATTGTGCTGCTGCTGGTGGTCGTCGGAATCGGCTGGTTCCTGGTCTCCAACCTGATTCACAACCGCGAGGTCCGCGGCATCCAGACGGGCTACGGCTTCCTGTCGCGCGAGGCCGGCTTCGCCATCTCCGAGACGCCGATCTCCTATTCGCCGAGCGACCCCTACGCCCGGGCCTTCCTGGTCGGGCTGGTGAACACGCTGCAGGTCTCGGTCCTCGGCATCATCCTGGCGACCCTGCTGGGGCTTGTGGTCGGCGTCAGCAAGCTGTCCACGAACTGGCTGCTGGCCAAGATCGCCACGGCCTATGTCGACATCGTCCGCAACATCCCGCTTCCCGTCCAACTGCTGCTCTGGGCCGGGCTGATCCGGGTCAGCGCTCCGGCGCCGCGCCAGGCGCTACATCCGATGCCGGGCGTCTTCGTCAGCAATCGCGGCATCCAGGTTCCCTCTCTGGAGGACAACCCGGTCTTCCTGTGGATGGCGGTCGCGGCGCTGGTGGCGCTGGTCGTCGGCTGGGGGATCGCCCGCTGGGCCCGGCAGCGCCAGGCGGCGACCGGGCAGCCGTTCCACAGCTTCTGGGTCGGGCTCGGCCTGTTCATCGCCCTGCCGCTGGTGGTCTGGTTGGCCGGCGGCGCGCCGGCGGCGTTCGAGCTCCCGGAACTTAAGGGCTTCAACTTCCAGGGCGGCTGGACGCTGACGCCGGAATTCGCGGCCCTGCTGATCGGCCTGACCGTCTACACCGCGGGATTCATCGCCGAGATCGTGCGCGGCGGCATCCTGGCGGTGTCGCACGGCCAGACCGAGGCGGCCCGCGCTCTCGGCCTGCATTCCGGCACCACGCTGCGCCGCATCGTGCTGCCGCAGGCGCTGCGCACCATCATCCCGCCGCTGACCAGCCAGTATCTCAACGTCACCAAGAACAGCTCGCTGGCGGTGGTGATCGGCTATCCCGACCTGGTGTCGATCGGCAACACCATCGGCAACCAGACCGGCCAGGTGGTCGAGGCGATCTCGATCTTCATGGCGGTCTACCTGTTCATCAGCCTTTCGATCTCGATCGCGATGAATATCTACAACCGCAAGATGGCGCTGAGGGAGCGGTGAGCATGGCCAGCACCCGAGCCCTGACCGAACCCTTCGTCGCCACTGCGGAGATCCCGGCGGCGCCGCCGCCCGGATCGACCACCGGGCCGATCGCCTGGTTGCGGCAGAACCTGTTCAACAGCTGGTTCAACGCCGCCCTGACGCTGCTGATCGCCTATCTGGCGATCCGGCTGGTCCCGCCCTTCGTCCAATGGGCGCTGATCGACCCGGTCTGGGGCCCGTCGACGCCGGGGGAGGCGCCGGCCGACGTGGTGGCCGCCTGCCGCGCCGCGACCGGCGCCTGCTGGGCTTTCGTCGAAGAGAAGTACCAGCTGATCTTCTTCGGCCTGTATCCCTATGGCGAGGAATGGCGACCGATCATCGCCATGCTGATGCTGATCGGCCTCGCCGTCGCCAGCACCATGCGGCGCTTCTGGGGCAAGCGCCTGATCGTCGCCTGGGTGGTGGTGATCGTCGCCGCGATCAGCCTGATGTACGGCGCCGTGCCGCTCGGCTTCCTCGACATCCCGATTCCCGGGCTGTCGCTGGTCGAGACCGGCAAATGGGGCGGCCTGCCGCTGACGCTGGGCCTGTCGATGATCGGCATGGCGCTGGCCTTCCCGCTCTCCGTCCTCCTGGCGCTGGGCCGGCGGTCGCACATGCCGGCGATCCGGACCCTGTGCGTGAGCTATATCGAGCTGGTGCGCGGCGTGCCGCTGATCACCGTGCTGTTCATGGCGTCGGTGATGTTCCCGCTGTTCCTGCCCGAGGGCTGGAACTTCAACTACCTGCTGCGCGCCCAGGTGGCGATCATCCTGTTCACCGCCGCCTATCTCGCCGAGGTGATCCGCGGCGGCCTGCAGGCGATTCCCAAGGGCCAGTTCGAAGCCGCCGACAGCCTCGGCCTCGGCTACTGGCAGAAGCAGCGGATGATCGTCCTGCCGCAGGCCCTGCGGGTCTCGATCCCGGCCCTGGTCAACACCTTCATCGGCTCCTTCATGGACACCACGCTGGTGATCATGGTCGGCCTGTTCGACCTGCTCGGCGCCGCCCGCCTCGGCCTGTCGGATCCGATCTGGGGGCCGTTCTACAAGGAAGCCTATCTGTTCGTGGCGCTGCTGTTCTTCGTCTTCTGCTTCGCGATGTCGCGATACTCGCAGCGCCTGGAAACCTATCTGAACCGGGGCACGCGCCGCCGCTGACGGAGAGATGAAAATGGCAGTCAATCAACAAGCGACCGCGGCCCAGCCGGAAATCCTGATCCAGATGTCCGGGGTCAACAAGTGGTACGGCGAGTTCCATGTCCTCAGGGACATCAACTTCGCCGTCGAGAAGGGCGAGAAGGTGGTGATCTGCGGACCCTCGGGCTCCGGCAAGTCGACCCTGATCCGCTGCCTGAACCGGCTGGAGGAGCACCAGAAGGGCTCGATCGTCGTCGACGGCATCGAGCTGACCAACGACGTCAAGAACATCGACGCCATCCGCCGCGAGGTCGGCATGGTGTTCCAGCAGTTCAACCTGTTCCCGCATCTGACGGTGCTGGAGAACCTGACCCTCGCCCCGATCTGGGTCCGCAAGATCCCGAAGAAGGAGGCCGAGGAGACGGCGATGTACTTCCTCGGCCGGGTCAAGATTCCCGACCAGGCGCACAAATACCCGGGCCAGCTGTCCGGCGGCCAGCAACAGCGCGTGGCCATCGCCCGCTCGCTGTGCATGAAGCCGAAGATCCTGCTGTTCGACGAGCCGACCTCGGCGCTCGATCCCGAGATGATCAAGGAAGTGCTCGACGTGATGATCGAGCTGGCGCGCGAAGGCATCACCATGATCTGCGTCACCCACGAGATGGGCTTCGCCCGCACCGTGGCGAACCGGGTGATCTTCATGGATCGTGGCCAGATCGTGGAGCAGAACGAGCCCGAGGAGTTCTTCAAGAACCCGAAGTCGGAGCGGACCAAGCTGTTCCTGAGCCAGATCCTGGCGCATTGACGGGCAGGGCGCCGCCGGTCGGGCGGCGCCCCGTTCCATCCCGAGGCCGGTGAGGCGCTGCCCACCGGCCTTTTCCATGTCCGGTCGCCGCCGATCCGCCGGAGCAACCCGGAGGGCGGGCGCCGAGCGACGGCATCATCGACCCGCTCTCCTGACGGCTCCGACGGCCCTGTGTGGCTGTTCGGCCACAGCTCGTTGCGATTTCATCTTACATACATTCTAGAATGTATAATCCCGTTGCCGCGTCTGCGAGGGCAGGACTATGGTCGCCCAAGTCTTGAGGCACCCCGCCGGCCGGCCGCCAAGGTCGATCGGACTGTGGTTTCGAAGACACAGATCGGCGCCGTTGCGGGGAACCGCTTTCGACACGGCCGCCATCGCCCGACCGGCAGCGTCGGGTTCTGCCTGCAAGCCCCGGATGGGCAGCCAAGACGGGGCAGGCAAGCAGGCGGGCCGAGAGGCGTCTTGAGCGAACCGCCCTGCATCGGCGTGGGGCATAGGAGGGAAGAATGAAGAAGGTACTGCTGGGTGGTACGGCGCTTGTCGCCGCCGCCCTGATCGGCGCGATGCCGGCGTCGGCCGCCGACGCCGCCAATGTGACGTCCGGTCTGTCGCTGAAGATCAGCGGCTTCGTCGGGTCCCAGGCGACCCTGTCTCTCGGCGACAGCCAGAACGACGAATTCGCCCGCGACTACGACTTCCAGACCAACGCCCGGATGATCTTTGACGTCAAGAACGTCACCGATTCCGGCCTGGAATACGGCGGCCGCATCCGCTTCAACTCGGTCAACCGCCGCGACGACGTCCAGGTCGACCGGACCTACGTGTATTTGAAGGGCGCCTTCGGTCAGGTGACCTTCGGTAACGCGCCGACGACGGCCGATGACTTCGGTTATGTCTATGCGCATGACCAGCTGAATGGCGATATGGGCCTGGGCGCCGGCTTCGGCGACCTGCTCGACGGCAACTTCTTCCTCGGCGGCGGCAACTTCTTCTCGATCGACGCGACCTATCTCGCCGGTCTGAGCAATGCCGACACCCGGATCAAGTACACCTCACCGACCTTCGACGGCTTCAGCTTCGGCGTCGACTTCACCCCGGTGGTCGGCGGTGCGGAGCATGCCGGCAACGGCGGCCGCAACGACCTCTTCAACGACGACGAGACCTACTACGAGAACGTCGTCACCGCGGGCGTCAACTACGAGCAGACCTTCGACTCCGTGTCGGTCCGCCTCGCCGCGTCGGCCGCCTACGGCAACGGCACCAAGACCACTGCCACCGGCGCCAACCCGAACGGCAACGATCTCGAGGTCTACACCCTCGGCGGCCAGGTCGGCTCCGGCGGCATCACCGCCAGCGTGAACTGGACGCACAACGAGAGCGTCGCGGTCGCGGAGAAGCCGGTCGATACCATCATCGGCGACCTCAGCTACCAGTTCGGTCCGTTCCTGGCGTCGGCGTCCTACGCCTACACCTGGGCCGACAAGGGCAACGGCCTGAACTCGTCCTACGGCAACGGCGAGGATCTCAAGGACAACCACATGGCCGGTGTCAACCTGACCTACACCCTGGCCCCGGGCCTCAACACCTATGCTGAGGTGCTCTACGAAATCCAGAACTTCCGCCAGGGTTCTGAATGGGAGTCCGCCAGCCTCGGCACCGGTATCGTCCTCGGGTTCTAAGACCCGGACGAGCCCGGACCGCAAGGTCGGCTCGAGAAGACCGGGCGCGACGGACCACTCCTAACGGTCTCTGTCTCGTCCCCTCGAAGGCTGAAACGTCACGTCCGGTCGGCGGAGGATGCGCGGCTCTACAGGCCGCGCATCCTCTTTTTTATTGGTTCGCATCCCCGCGCTGATGCTTTTTAATATACATACATGAATGTATATTGATATTGCCGGAACCTTGCGGCGAGATTACCGTCCGGGTGTCTCTCGCATGGGTCGAGTCCCGGCTCCCCGAGCTCGCGTGACGGGCGGAACTCGCCGCGGGAAACTCGGTCTCGATAGTCTTTGTGCAGGATCTCACGGCCCCTGAGCGGGCCTGACGCCGGCAACGCACGCGATCCGGGCGCAGGCCGCCGTGACGATGGGGCAGGAGGAGGGGAAGTGAAGCAGGTTCTTCTCGGTGGGGTGGCGCTGGCCGCCATGGGGCTGGCCGTCGCGCCGCCGGCATCGGCGGCCGACTCGAACGTGATCTCGGGTCTTCAGCTGAAGATCAGCGGTTTCATCGGCTTCCAGTCGACTCTGGTGCTCAGCGACAGCCAGCACAGCAGCCTCGACCGCGACTACGACTTCCAGTCCAACGCGCGGGTGATCTTCGACGTCAAGAACGTCACCGATTCCGGCCTGGAATACGGCGGCCGCATCCGCTTCGATTCGGTCAACCGCCGCGACGACGTCAACGTCACGCGCGTCTACACCTATCTGAAGGGCGCCTTCGGCACCCTGACCTTCGGCGACGCGCCGACCGTCGCCGACGACATCGGCTATGTCTATGTCCATGACGACCTCGTCGGCAACATGGGCGCCGGCGCCATGGATTTCGGCGAGCTGCTGGACGGCGACTTCCCGCTGGGCGGCGGCAATTTCTACTCGATCAACGCCACCTACCTCGCCGGGCTGACCAACCAGGATACCCGGATCAAATACACCTCCCCGACCTTCAACGGCTTCAGCTTCGCCGTCGACTTCACGCCGGTGGTCGGCGGCGCGGACCATGCCGGCAACGGCGGCCGCAACGACCTGTTCAACGATGACGAGACCTATTACGAGAATGTCGTCACCGGCGGCGTGAACTACCAGGATACGTTCGGCGACTGGTCGGTCCGGGGGGCTGCCACGGCGGCCTACGGCCACGGCACCCAGACCTCGGCCTCCGGCGCCAACCCGCACGGCAATGATCTCGAGGTCTACACGCTGGGCGGCCAGGTCGGGTACCAGGACTTTCATGCCAGCGTGAACTGGACCCACAATGAGAGCATCGCCGTGTCCGAAAAGCCGGTCGACACCGTCATCGGCGACATCAGCTATCAGACCGGCCCGTTCCTGGCGTCGCTGTCCTACGCCTATACCTGGTCCGACAAGGGCAACGGCCTGGACTCGTCCTTCGGCAGCGGCGAGGACCTGAAGGACAACCACATTGTCGGCGCCAACGTGACCTACACCCTCGCTCCCGGCCTCAACACCTATGCCGAGGTGATCTACGAGAAGCAGAATTTCCGCACCGGCCAGGATTTCGAGAACGCCAACCTGATCACCGGCGTCATCCTCGGCTTCTGAGCGGCCGCCGTCAGGCGCACCCCCTGGCCTCAGGTGGCCAGGGGGATGTGCGGTGCCGCATCGCGCGGCAGCAGGCCGGTCAGGCGCGGGTCGGGCTTGCGCACCACCCGCTGCGCATAGGGTGCGAATCCGGCGCGCTGGTAATGCGCCAGGGCCTTCGGATGGTCGAGGGTGCAGGTGTCGACCGTCATCCGCCGGATCGGCCGCGCCCAGGCGAGGTCGATCAGCGACCACAGCATGAACGGCCCCAGCCGGCGGCCGATGAATTCGGGGATCAGCCCGAAATAGGCCAGGTCGGTGACCTCGCCATCGGCCTGGAACAGCTCGCCGAATCCGGCCGGCACGCCGTCGACATACAGCACATAGACGCCGGTGCGTTCGTCGTTCAGCCGGGCGGCCAGCTTGTCGTCGCCCCATTCCCGCCGGTCGGTCCACAGCCAGTTCGCGCCGACCGTGTCGTAGAGGTAGCGGTAGAAGGACACGGTCGCCGGCTCGGCCCGCATCAGCAGGTGCCGGGCCAAGGGCGGGGGCGGCGGCTGGCGCGCCGGCCGGGCCGCCATCTCCAGCTGGGTGACGGTGATCGTCAGCTCCGGCACCGCCGCGGCGTTCACGGCCGGCTCCGTGCCGGGCCTGTCTCGACCGGCGTATCGCCCGGCATGCCCCATTCGGACCAGGAGCCGTCATAGACCGCCGCATCCTCGCGGCCGATTCGGTGCAGGCCCAGGGCCAGCACGCAGGCGGTGATGCCGCTGCCACAGCTGGCCGTCACCGGCCCGCTCTCCGGCAGCCCGGCGGCGGTGAAGCGGGCGGCGATCGCCTCGGGCGGCAGCAGGGTCTTCGTCGCCGGGTCCAGCAGCTCGCCGAAGGGCAGGTTCAGCGCGCCGGGGATATGGCCGCCGCGCAGGCCCGGCCGCGGCTCCGGTGCCGTGCCCTCGAAGCGCTCGCGCGCCCGGGCGTCGATCACCGTGCCCACCGTGCCGGCCAGGATCTCGGCCTTGCTGCGCACCAGCGCCGGCCGCGGATGTGGGGTGAAGCGCGCCGGGGCGGGGGTGGGCACGCCGCTCTCGAGCGGCCGGCCCTCGGCCTTCCAGGCCGGCAGCCCGCCATCCAGCACGGCCACGCCGTCATGGCCAAAGGCGCGCAGCATCCACCAGGCGCGGGCCGCGCTCATCAGCCCGTGCACGTCGTAGCAGACCACGAAGCTGTCATTGCCGATACCCAGCGCCGCCATCCGCTCGGCGAACAGTTCCGGCGGCGGCAGCATGTGCGGCAGCCCGCCCGGCGCCTTGCTCTCCGGCGCCGCGATGTCGTCGACATCGAACAGCACCGCCCCCGGGATATGGGCCTCGGCGAACTCCGCCGCGGCGTCGCGGTTGGTGCCTGGCAGGTGGTAGGTGGCGTCGACGATGCGGACATCCGGATCGTCGAGATGGTCGGCCAGCCAGGCGGTGGAGACGATGGTGTTCATGCTTCGCCTGCGAAGGTGATGACGACCCGGCGGTTCTGCTTGCCCTTGTTCTCGATCTTGGCGATCGCGAGCGGGCCGATCTCCGAGGTGTTGCGGACATGGGTGCCGCCACAAGGCTGCAGGTCGACCGGGCTGGCGGCGTCGCCGATCCGCACCAGCCGGACGCGGCCGAAGCCGCTCGGCGGCTTCACCGACATGGTGCGCACCAGCTCCGGCCGCGCCGCCATCTCCTCGTCGGTGATCCACTCGGTCGCGATCGGCAGGGCGGCCGCGACCAGCTCGTTCAGCCGGGCGGTGATCGCCGCGGCGTCCAGCGCGTCGCCCGGGAGGTTGAAGTCGAGCCGGCTGCGCTCGGCGCCGATCTGGCCGCCGGTGACGTCGCCCGGCACGGCGACGCACAGCAGGTGCAGCGCCGTGTGCATCCGCATGTGGCGATAGCGCCGCTCCCAGTCCAGCGCCAGCTCGACCGGCGTGCCGGGGGCGGGCAGGGCGGCGCCTTCCGCCGCGACGTGCCGGATCTCGTCCGGCGTCGCGCCCTTGCGGGCCTCGGCCACCGCCGCCTCGCCGCCGGCCCAACGGATCGTGCCGGTGTCGCCCGGCTGGCCGCCGGCGGTGGCGTAGAACACGGTCCGGTCCAGGACGATGCCCTCCGGCGCCGCGGCGACCACGGTGGCGGTCGCCTCGCTTGCATAGGCGTCGTCGCGGAACAGCAGGTCGGTCATGATGCGCTGGTCTCCAGCCAGTCGGGTTCCGGCAATCCCTTCTCGCGTAGGAAATCCGGATTGTAGAGCTTGGATTGATAGCGGCTGCCGTGGTCGGCCAGGATGGTGACGATGGTGTGGCCCGGCCCCATCCGTCGTGCCATCTTCACCGCGCCGGCCAGGTTGATGCCGGTCGACCCGCCCAGCAGCAGCCCTTCCTCGCGGGCCAGGCCGAACAGGATCTCCAGCGCTTCCGCGTCGGTCGCCTGCTGCGCCCAATCCAGCGGCATGCCTTCGAGATTCTTCGTCACCCGGCCCTGGCCGATGCCCTCGGTGATCGAGCTGCCCTCGGCCTTCAGCTCGCCATGTTCGTACCAGTTATACAGCGCCGCGCCGAGCGGGTCGGTCAGCGCGATCTGCACCTTCGGGTCGCGCTCCTTCAGCGCCAGGGCGACGCCGGCCAGCGTGCCGCCCGTGCCGACAGCGCAGGTGAAGCCGTCGACCCTGCCGCCGGTCTGCTCCCAGATCTCCGGCCCGGTGGTGCGATAATGGCCGTCGCGGTTGGCGACATTGTCGAACTGGTTGGCCCAGATCGCGCCGTTCGGCTCGGTCTGCGCCAGCTCGGCCGCCAGGCGCTCGGAAAAGCGGACGTAGTTGTTCGGGTCCTTGTAGGGCACCGCATCGACCTCGACCAGTTTGGCGCCGGCCAGGCGGATCGCGTCCTTCTTCTCCTGGCTCTGGGTCCGCGGCAGCACGATGACGCTGCGATAGCCCAGCGCCCGGCCCACCAGGGCCAGGCCGATGCCGGTGTTGCCGGCCGTGCCCTCGACGATGGTACCGCCCGGCTTCAGCATGCCGCGCGCCTCGGCGTCGCGGATGATCGCCAGCGCCGCGCGGTCCTTGACCGAGCCGCCGGGGTTCAGGAACTCCGCCTTGCCCAGGATCTCGCAGCCCGTCTCCTCCGACAGGCGGGCGAGGCGGATCAGCGGGGTGTTGCCGATGGCGCCGACGAAGCCGTCGACGATCCGGCGGGAAGGCGTGTCGCTCATGCTCGGTCCCAATTCTCGGTCTTCGGGGTCCTCACAGACCTTAGAGGGCGCTATCGGTGGCTTCAAGCGGGGCCCAGCGGCGGCGCAACGACTGCCGGTTCAGCGCGAACCATTGCAGCGCGATCAGGGTGATGGCGTTCTGGATCCGCCCGTCCGCCAGCAGCGCCAGGGCGTCGTCGGCCGCCATCGGCAGGATGCGGATATCCTCCTGCTCGGTCGCCAGCCCGTGCAGGCTGCCCTCGGCCGGCGCTACGACCCGGCCGCAGAACAGGCTGACCCATTCGTTGAAGCCGCCCGGGCTGGTGGCGAATTCGCCGACCGGCAGCAGCTCGGCCACGTCCAGGCCGGTCTCCTCCTGCGTCTCGCGGGCGGCGGAATGCTCCTTCGACTCGCCGGCATCGATCAGCCCGGCTGGGATCTCGACCATCCAGCCCGGCTGGTCGGCGATCCAGGCACCCAGCCGGAACTGCTCCAGCAGCACCACCCGGTCGGTGACCGGGTCGTACGGCAACAGGGCGACGGCCGGCCGGCGCAGCACCAGCTCGCGCGTCAGCGGCTCGGTCCAGCCGCCGTCGAACCGGCGGTGGCGCAGCTGCAGCCGGTCCAGCCGGAAGAAGCCGGCATACTCCGTCCGCCGCTCGATCAGCTCGACATCGGCGTCATTGTCGAAGGCCACTCTCATTCACTCCATGCGGGCTCGGGCCGGACGATAGCGGCGCCGCCGCCCGGACGCCACGGCGCCGCGTGCCGCACTCCGGCATTTGGGTTTGACGCCGCGGCGGCCCGGCCGTGATACTTCCAATCGGACCCGCTGGGCTGCGATGTCGCGGACGAACGCTTCCCCGTCGCCAGGGGAAACAAGGCGATGGCTCGCGGGCCGTCTAATGACCCTGGTTGCGGGCCGAGGCTTCAGAAACTCAAGAAAGCCCGTCGCCCGGCAGGGTGGTTCCAAAGCGTCTCGACAGGGAGAGCCTGATGGACATCAAAGATCTCGGTAAGGTTCACGTCGCGATTCCGAAGCTGGCGGAGGATCTGCGCGACGGCAGGCTCGACCGGCGCGAGTTCCTGCGCACCTCGGTGCTGCTCGGCCTGGCGATTCCGACCGCCTATTCCGTGGCCTCGATGGTCACCGGCACGCCGATCGTGCCGCAGGCGATGGCGCAGGACACGCCGCGCAAGGGCGGCACGCTGCGGCTCGGCATGTTCGTCATGGATGCCGCCGACCCGGCGATCTACGACTGGTCGGAGAAGGGCAATTCCGGGCGGCAGCTGGTCGAGCCGCTGGTGCGGGTCGGCACCGACAACCTGTCCCATCCCCATCTCGCCGAGAAATGGACGGCGAATGACGACGTCACCGTCTGGACACTGTCGCTCCGCCAGGGGGTGAAGTGGAGCAACGGCGACGACTTCAACGCCGACGACGTGATCAAGACCTTCGAGCGTTGGCTCGACAGCAAGACCGGCTCCTCCAACCAGGGCCGGTTCAGCGGCCTGACGGTGAAGGAGGGCGAGACCGTCAAGATGGCGCCGAATGCGCTGGAGCGGGTGGACGACCACACGGTGCGCTTCCACTTCCAGAACGCCATGCTGTCCTTCCCGGAGAGCCTGGGCGACTATCCGGCGCTGATCACCCATCGCGACTTCGCCACCAAGCACGAATCCAACCTGGTCAAGAACCCGATCGGCACCGGCCCCTTCAACCTGAAGGAATACACGGTCGGCCAGCGCGCGGTGTACACCAAGAAGGCCGATTACTGGGGCGGCGAGCCCTATATCGACGAGCTGCAGTTCATCGACCTCGGCGCCGACCCGGCGGCGGAGCTGGCGGCCCTGTCCTCTGGCCAGGTCGACCTCCTGTACAAGCTCGACCCCAACCTGCTGCCCGGCTACCAGGCCAACCCGACGTTCAAGGTCTATGAAAAGGAAACCGCGATCACCGGCGTCGCCCGCATGCGGGTGACCGAGAAGCCGTTCGACGACAAGCGGGTGCGCCAGGCGATCCAGGCCTGCGTCGATCACGACAAGCTGACGCAGCTGGCCTATCAGGGGCTGGGCACGCCGGGCGAGGATTTCCACGTCGCGCCGATCCATCCCGAATACACCAAGCTCGGGGCGGTGCCGCAGGACTACGAGAAGGCCAAGAAGCTGCTGGCCGATGCCGGCCACCCGAACGGCATCGACCTCGAGATCAACTGCGTCGACGACCCGAAATGGGAAGGCCAGATCGGCGTCGTACTGTCCGAGATGGTGAAGCCGGCGGGCATCAACCTGAAGGTCAACATCCTGCCCGGCGGCACCTATTGGGACCGTTGGACCTCCTGGCCGTTCAGCGTGACGCAGTGGACCACCCGGCCGCTCGGCGTCCAGGTCCTCAGCCTGGCCTACCGCAGCGGCGTGTCCTGGAACGAGACCGGCTATTCGAACCCTGAATTCGACAAGCTGCTCGACCAGGCCCAGGCGACGGTCGACGTGGCGAAGCGCAAGGAGCTGGTGAAGAAGCTCGAGCAGATGGTCCAGGAAGACGCCATCACCATCATCCCGTTCTGGTCAAAGATCTACACTGCCAGCACGGACAAGGTGCAGGGCTTCGCCTACCACTTCGCCCGCGAGTTGTATTTCGAGAAGGTGTGGCTGTCGGCGTGAGGACACAGACCAAAGGCATCGGACGGGGGCGCGTCACGCGCCCCCGGGCCGGAAAACGTGGGGAGGCGGTCCAGCGATGCTGATCTTCCTCGCCAAACGCGCCTTCTTCATGGTCCTGACCATGCTGGCGGTGTCGCTGCTGGTCTTCCTCCTGCTGGAGGTGAACGGGTCGTCCGTGGCCGTGAAGGTCCTGGGCCCCTACAGCTCGGACGAGCAGCGACTCCTGTGGCTCGAGGCGCATGGCTATTTCGCGCCCTGGTATGAGCGCTACTTCGCCTGGCTCGGCCGCATGGCCAGTGGCGATTTCGGCACCTCGCTCCGCTTCAAGACCCCGGTCGCCGACGTACTCTGGCCCCGGCTGGGGAACACTGCGATCCTCGCGGCTTGCGTCTTCCTGATCATGGTGCCGGTCTCGGTCGTGCTCGGCGTCCTCGCCGGCATGCGCGAGGGCTCCGGCACCGACCGCTCGATCTCGGTGCTGTCGATCGTCACCACCTCGGTCCCGGAATTCGCTTCGGCGACCTTCCTGTCCTTCCTGTTCGTGCTGGTCCTGAAATGGCTGCCGGGCACCAGCGGCATGAGCCAGGGCTTCGACGTCCTGCAGCTGGTCATGCCGGTCGCGGTGCTGGTGCTTTACGATTTCGGCTACGTCACCCGGATGATGCGCGCCTCGATGGCCGAGGTGATGCAGAGCCCCTATATCCGCACCGCGGTGCTGAAGGGCATCCCCTACAAGCGGGTGATCCTGCGCCATGCCTTGCGCAACGCCCTGATCGCGCCCTTCACCGTGATCGTGCTGCAGATCAACTGGCTGTTGTCCGGCGTGATCGTGGTCGAGGCCTTCTTCGGCTACAAGGGCTTCGGCGCGCTCTTGCTCGAAGCCTCGCTGAACCAGGACATCTACCTGATCCAGGCCTGCGCCATGGTCTCGGTCTTCGTCGCCGTGGCGACCCAGACCATCGCCGATGTCGGCTACACCTACCTCAACCCGCGCATCCGCTTCACCTGAGGGGTCGGAATGGCCGAGATTTCGCTGCCGCCACCATCCTCGCTGGGCCGCAACCCGATCCTCCGCGCGCTGCGCTCGGTGCTGCTGCTGCGCGAGAGCTGGGTCGGAGTGGTCGGCGTGCTGATTGTGCTGTTCTGGATCGTCGTGGCGCTGCTGGCGCCGGTGATCGCGCCGTTCCCGCCGAACCAGAACCTGCTGCCGTTCAAGCCGCCCGGCACCGTGGCGCCGGATGGCGGGGTGTTCTGGCTGGGCACGGACCAGCTCGGCCGCGACATCCTCAGCCGGGTGATCTGGGGCGCGCGCCGGGTGCTGATCTACGCGCCCCTGGCCACCGCCTGCGCCTATGCGCTGGGCGTCACCATGGGGCTCCTGGCCGGCTACAAGCGTGGCCTGTGGGACGACGTGCTCAGCCGGATCGGCGACATCATCCTGTCCTTCCCGATCCTGGTGCTCTACGTCGTCATCATCACCACCTTCGGCCCGTCCGGCATCAACATCGTGCTGGCGGTGACCTGCGCCAGCGCCCCCGGCATCATGCGCATCGTCCGCGGCCTGACGCTCGACCTGCGCAACCGCGACTATGTCGCCGCGGCCCAGACCCGCGGCGAATCCTCGCTCTACATCATGTTCGTCGAGATCCTGCCGAACGCCCGCGGGCCGCTGATCGTCGATGCCTGCCTGCGCCTGGGCTACACCATCATCACCATCGGCGTGCTCGGCTTCCTCGGCCTCGGCCTGCCGCCGCCGGACCCGGACTGGGGCGGCATGGTCAACGAGACCCGCGCTATGGCGGCCTTCGCGCCCTGGATGACGGTCTTCCCCTGCATCGCTATCTCCTCGCTCGTCCTCGGCCTGAACCTGCTGGCCGACGGGTTGCGCGAAATCTCGCTGAAGGATTGAGGGCATGGCTGTCGAGCTGATCCCGCCGCGCGACACCACCACCCCCATCCTGGAGATCGACAAGCTGTCGATCTCCTACCTCACCCGCGCCGCCGAGATCCCGGCGGTGGTCGATTTCTCGCTCACCGTCCGCCCTGGCGAATGCGTCGGCCTGGTCGGCGAGAGCGGCTGCGGCAAGTCGACGGTGGCGATGGCGATCATGCGCTATCTCGGCCGCAACGGCCGCATCGCCGGCGGCTCGATGAAGTTCCGCGGCCGCGACCTGATGACGATGTCGGAGGAGGAGCTGCGGCGGATCCGCGGCGCCGAGATCGCCATGGTCTATCAGGAGCCGATGGCGGCGCTGAACCCGGCGCTCAGGATCGGCGACCAGCTGGCCGAGGTGCCGCTGTGCCACGAGCCCGGCTGCACCCGCGAGCAGGCGCTGGCCCGGGCGCGCGACATGCTGGCCCGGGTGCGGCTCGGCGACCCCGACCGGGTGCTGCAGGCCTATCCGCACCAGATCTCGGGCGGCCAGCAGCAGCGCGTGGTCATCGCCATGGCGCTCCTGTCCAACCCCTCGCTGCTGCTGCTGGACGAGCCGACCACCGCACTCGACGTCACGGTCGAGGCCGGCATCGTCGACCTGATCGCCGAGCTCGGCCGGACGCTCGGCACCGCCATGCTCTACATCAGCCACAATCTCGGGCTGATCCGCGAGACCTGCGACCGGGTCTGCGTCATGTATGCCGGCCAGGCGGTGGAGGAGGGGACGATCGACCAGATCTTCGCCGCCCCGCGCCACCCCTACACCCAGGGCCTGTTCGGCTGTATCCCGACGCCGGGCCGCGACAAGACCGCCCGGCCGCTGGTGCCGATCCGCGGCCAGCTGCCGCTGCCGCAGAACCGGCCGAAGGGCTGCTGGTTCGGGCCGCGCTGCGACCATTTCCAGGCCGGGCGCTGCGACGCGGCGCCAGTGCCGATGCTGCCGGCCAGCGAGACCCGCGGCGTCCGCTGCCTGCGCTGGGAGGAGATCGCGGCGCTGCCGCCGGTCCCGGCGCCGCTTGAGGTCATGCCCGCCGCCGTCGCCGCCGTCGCCAACGACCTGCCGGTGCTGGAGGTCGCGGCGATGCGCAAGCATTATCCGATCTACGACAGCTCGATCGCCGCCCTGTTCGGCAGCGACCGCACCCGCTACGTCCGCGCCAATGAGGCGATCAGCTTCGAGGCCAAGGGCGGCCAGACCGTCGCCATCGTCGGCGAGAGCGGCTGCGGCAAGTCGACCTTCGCCCGGGTGCTGATGGGGCTGGAGACGGCGACCGACGGCTCCGTCTCCTTCCGCGGCACCGATATCGGCCGCAAGCCGGTGCAGCAGCGCGACGCCAAGCTCCTGTCCTCGCTGCAGATGGTGTTCCAGAACCCGAACGACACGCTGAACCCCAGCATGACCGTGGGCCAGCAGATCGGCCGGGTCATCCGCAAATTCGGCGTCAAGAAGGGCCGGCGCGACGTCGAGGAGGAGGTGCTGCGCCTGCTCGACCTGGTCAAGCTGCCCCGCGCCTTCATCGACCGCAAGCCGCGCCAGCTGTCCGGCGGGCAGAAGCAGCGCGTCGGCATCGCCCGTGCCTTCGCCGGCGCCCCGGCCATGGTGGTGGCGGATGAGCCGGTCTCGGCCCTCGACGTCTCGGTCCAGGCCGCGGTCACCGGCCTCCTGGTCGACATCCAGCGCCGCTCCGGCACCACGCTCTTGTTCATCAGCCATGATCTCGGCGTGGTCCGCTACCTGGCCGACCGGGTGGTGGTGATGTATCTCGGCCAGATCATGGAGCAGGGGACGACGGACGCCGTCTTCCAGCCGCCCTACCATCCCTACACCGAGGCGCTGCTGGCCGCCGTGCCGGTGGCCGACCCGACGATCGAGAAGAAGCGCATCATCCTGGAAGGGCCGCTGCCCAGCCCGCTCGACCCGCCGCAGGGCTGCCCGTTCAACACCCGCTGCCCGCGCAAGCTCGGCAGCATCTGCGAAACCGAGGCGCCGCCTGAGCGCGCCGGCACTGACGGCCACGTCATCCGCTGCCACATCCCGCTGCCGGACCTCGAGGCGGTGGAACCCGTGCTGGGGCGTGCGGGTTAGACGTGGCGGTGCAGATCGCCTTATGCGGGTATTGCGGCCGGGTTTCTCGCGACATACTATAGTATGAGGCGGGCCGGGTTCGACACTGCGGCGAATAGGGGGACCGCACCAGATCGATCGTTCGCGATCGTATTCGGTGTCGGGCCGTGCCCGCAGGAGGAACTGACAGTATGGCGACCCGCGGCTTGGACCGACAGCGCCGGCGCAAGACCATCACCGAAGATGGCCCGGATCCTGTGGATATCCATGTCGGTACCCGACTGCGCCAGCGCCGCACCCTCCTGGGGATGAGCCAGGAGAAGCTGGCTGCGGCCTTCGGCGTGTCCTTTCAGCAGATCCAGAAATACGAGCGCGGCGCCAACCGCGTCAGTGCCAGCCGGCTGCACCAGCTGACGCGCATCCTCAACGTGCCGGTCGGCTATTTCTTCGAAGGCATGACCGACGTCCCGCAGAACGGCTCCGCCCACCATCCGGCGCATGACAGCGAGATGGTGGCCAGCCGCGAGACGCTGGAGCTGGTGCGCGCCTATTACCGGATCGAGGACCCGACGGTGCGCCGCCGGCTGGTCGACCTGCTGCGCTCGCTCGGGCCGGACGCCGTCGAGCACTGAGGCGGCCCGACCATTGAGGCGCTTTGTCCGGCCCGCGTTTCAGGCTGGCGTCGGGGCCGGGGCGGGGCTACATCAGCCCCAGTCCCGATAAGCCCGAGGCTTGCCCGTGTCGCTTCCCTTCGTCGACCTCAAGCAGCAATACGCCCGCCTGAAGCCCCTGATCGACGCCCGCATCCATGCGGTGCTCGACCACGGCCAGTACATCCTGGGGCCGGAAGTGGCGGAGCTGGAGGGCGAGCTGGCGCGGCGGGCCGGCGCCCGCCACTGCCTGACGGTGGCCAGCGGCACCGACGCGCTGATCATGCCGCTGATGGCGCGCGGCATCGGCCCGGGCGACGCCGTCTTTGTCCCGGCCTTCACTTTTACCGCGACGGCCGAGGCGATCCTGCTGCTCGGCGCCGCGCCGGTCTTCGTCGACGTCGATCCCGCGACCTATCTGGTCGACCTGGCCGATCTTGAGCGCCGCATCGCCGCGACCAAGGCGGCGGGCCGGCTGGCGCCGAAGGCGGTGATCGCGGTCGACCTGTTCGGCCTGCCGGTCGATTATCCGAAGCTGCAGGCGATCGCCGATGCGCACGGCCTGTTCGTGATCGACGACGCGGCGCAGAGCTTCGGCGGCGCCTTCCACGGCCTTCCGGTCGGGTCGCTGGCGCCGGTCACCGCCACCAGCTTCTACCCGGCCAAGCCGCTGGGCTGCTACGGCGACGGCGGCGCCATCTTCACCGATGACGACGAGCTGGCCGCGGTCCTGAAGTCGATCCGCGTTCATGGCGAGGGCAAGAGCCGCTACGACACGGTGCGGGTCGGTCTCAACGCCCGTTTCGACACCATCCAGGCGGCCATCCTGCTGGCCAAGCTGCCGAGCTTTTCCGATGAGCTGAAAGCCCGCGACAAGCTTGCCCGGCACTATTCGGCCCGGCTGTCGAACCGGGTCCAGACCCCGGTGATGCCGGATGGGCTGACCTGCGCCTGGGCGCAGTACACCATCCGCGTGGCCGACCGCGACGCGGTGCGGGCGAAGCTGGGCGAGGCCGGGGTGCCGACCGCGATCTATTACCCGACGCCGATGCATCTGGCCGAGGCCTACCGCGCCCATGGCGAGGGCGAGGGGTCGCTGCCGGTCAGCGAGGCGCTGAGCCGCGAGGTGCTGAGCCTGCCGATGCACCCCTTCCTGTCCGACGCCGACGCCGACCAGGTCTGCGACGCGGTGATCGCGGCGGTTGGTTGAGGCCGCTCTCTTCGGTGCCTGCTCTCGCGACGCGAACCCCCTCCCCCTAGCCCCCTCCCGCGAGGGGAGGGGGGACTGGGATGGATTAGGTCGGGAGACCGGTCCCCTCAAGCCAAACAACTAGAGTCCCCCTCCCCCTGCGGGAGGGGGCTAGGGGGAGGGGGTTGTCGACGAAAGAACCGGCGGCGCCTGCCCTCCCGGTCCGACGCTGGCCCTAGCGCGTCGCCACCGCCACCGCGGCGCCGGCCATCACCGCGCCGGTGCCGCGGTTGATCGCCCTGAGCGCCCGTGGCGACCGGAACATCCGCCGGGCGCGCAGCGCCAGCACGACATACAGCGCCAGCACCGTGCTGTAGACCACGACCAGCGTGGCCGCGAGCTCGGCGAAGCCGACCCAGCCCAGCCGCGGCAGGTCGATGATGGTCGGCAGCAGCGCCAGGTAGAACAGCGTCGTCTTCGGGTTGCCGAGGCAGACCGAGATGCCGGTCAGGAACAGCCGCAGGCCTTCGCCGCGCACCGGCTGCGCCTCGGCCGGCACGGTCGGCGGGGCGGTCCACAGCTTCCAGGCGAGATACACCAGATAGGCGGCGCCGGCGTATTTGATCACGACGAAGACCGGCTGCAGCGTCGCCGCCAGCATGGCGAGGCCGAGCGCAGTGGCGCCGAGCCACAGCAGGTCGCCGGCCACCAGCCCGCCGCAGAAGGCCAGCGCCCCACGGCTGCCGCGGCCGAGCACGCGGGCCACTAGCGCCGCGGTGGTCGGACCCGGCACGGCGCAGGCGACGCCGAGCGTGACGGCGTAGATCAGCAGCGTCGACAGCTCCATCGGCGGATCCTCCCGGATGTCGTGCCGGATTATGCCCCGGCCTCGCCGAACCGGCCAGCGCCGCGGTTTCAGCAGACAACGCAATGATTTGTAACAATTTTTGAGTTTGTCTCTTGCGCTTCCGACGGCAGGATCCCCAGCGTGCCGGCCTGATCGGCGTCCTCCGTTGGGAATCCGTATGACGTCCCTGATCCACCGCACCGCGATCATCGAGCCGGGCGCCGAGATCGGCGAGGGCACCCGCGTCGGCCCCTATGCCGTGATCGGGCCGAAGGTCCGGCTGGGCCGAGACTGCATCGTCGGGCCGCATGCGGTGATCGAGGGGCGGACCGAGATCGGCGATCGCAACCAGATTTTCCAGTTCGCCTCGGTCGGCGCGCCGCCGCAGGACCTGAAATGGAGGGGCGAGGAGACGCGGCTGGTCATCGGCCACGACAACATCATCCGCGAATACGTCACCATCCAGCCGGGCGTCGGCGTCTCTGGCGGGCTGACCGCGGTCGGCGACGGTAACCTGTTCATGGCCTGTACCCACATCGCCCATGACTGCCGCATCGGCAGCCACGCCCAGTTCGCCAATGCCGCGACCCTGGCCGGCCATGTCGAGGTCGGCGACCACGTCCATGTCAGCGGTCTGGCCGGGGTGCACCAGTTCACCCGCATCGGCACCCATGCCTTCGTCGCCGCCGGCGCCATGGTGGCGCAGGACGTGCCGCCCTTCTGCCTGGCCCAGGGCGACCGGGCGCGGCTGGTGTCGCTGAACGAGGTCGGGCTGCGCCGCCACGGCTTCAGCGAACCGGAGGTGCTGGCCCTGCGCCGGGTCTTCCGCACCCTGTTCCGCGGCACCGGCGAGAAGGCGGAGCGGATGGCCCGGGTCCGCCACGACCATGCCGGCGACAAGGGCGTGGCCGAGCTGCTGGAGTTCCTGTCCGACACCAGGCGCGGCCTGGTCGCGGCCTGACGGCAACCGGTCGGCGCCTCGGCGTGTTGATGACTCGAAGCCGATCTTCGAGGAGGACGCCATGACCGCCGTGAGCCCGATCCGGGCCGGCATCACCGTCGACGCGCCGCCGGACCGCGCCTTCGATGCCTTCACCGGTGAGCTCGGCCGGTGGTGGCCGCTCGCCTACACCTATGCCGGGGTGGACCTCGACACCGCGGTGATCGAGCCGCGGATCGGCGGCCTGTGGTTCGAGCGTGACCGCGCCGGCCGCGAAACCGCCTGGGGCGAGATCCGCGCCTGGGAGCCGCCGTCGCGGCTTGTGCTGTCCTTCGCCGTCAGCCCGGACCGGGCGCCGGAGCCGGAGGCGCGGGCCAGCGAGGTCGAGATCCGCTTCGCGCCGGAGGACGGGCGCACCCGGGTCGAGTTGGAGCATCGCGATTTCGAGCGGCACGGCGATGGGGCAGGGCGGCTGCGCGAGGGCATGGGGTCGCCGCAGGGCTGGCCGCTGATCCTCGCCGACTTCGCCCGGTACCTGCGGGGCTGAGGGCCGTCGCCGAACCGCTCCTTTAGCTGCCCGCTATTCCTCATCGTCATGGCGAGCCCCGCAGGGGCGTGGCCATCCATATGTGGACGGCCCCCTGCCTGCAAGGCATTCGGGCAGGGTTTGGGAGCGGATCGCTTGCATCCATATGTCCGGCCTGTTGAGTGCGGTCGGGTGGACCGCTGGCCAAGATGAAA